>Ga0209506_1000187_pt1 | contig 91387 bp, 82 predicted proteins | sample AD_JPNHG2_MetaG_FD_184409 | JGI IMG/M metagenome (GOLD analysis project Ga0209506, IMG submission 184409) | Active sludge microbial communities of municipal wastewater-treating anaerobic digesters from Japan - AD_JPNHG2_MetaG (SPAdes) (version 2) | ecosystem: Engineered > Bioreactor > Anaerobic...
TGATTCCAGAGAATATTTTAATCTTGATCTTGATCAGCTTATTCCCATTTGGAAGAAATGTAATATTAACACAGTGATAATTAGTGCGGGGAGACCATATTGGATTAACTTTAGATGGCCGGGGCATGATAAGGAATATAGTAACATAGTCCAATTATCAAATGGCGATCCTTTAGAGAAAACGATAGATAAATTGAAACAAGAAGGATTTAAAGTTGTAGTTAGTTTTAGTTTGAATAGCCCTGAATACATACAGGCTAATCCTAGTTTTGCAGCGCTTGATTATGTATTTTCTAGAAGCACTTCAAAAGTTTCGATGATCGAGATCACTCAAGGCAATTATGGCAAATACTATATAGATACTGTTGAATACATAATAAAAACCTATGATGTAGATGCTATTCTAGTTACCAATGGGGACTTTTACGAGTATAGTTATGATTCTAAATCTGAAGCAGAGTATCTTAAATATATGAACTCCAGGGGAATTCTAATTTATGAATGGCCCAAAAAAAATCTAATCGTTAACATTGACGATGGCACAATTACAAATTGGCAAAATCATGAAATGGAAAAATTTTATTCAGCACTCAAGAATAGAATAGTTAATTATGAAGTTGAGTTATGGGTATCTGCCAAGACCGATGAAAAAGATCCAAATAATTTCTCAAGAAAGTATGGTCAAGATCTTAACATGTTGAGTAACTATGCAACAAGGTGTGTAGTTACAGCTCCAGTTACAGACGATATAGTTGTAAAAAACAAAAACTTCGCTGACAACTTGCGTGAATTAGGCATATCCTATGTACTAGATGTACCTTTAGTGAAAGGAGTGAGTGCCCCCCTCACAAATGAAGAATACGAGTCAATTGTTCAAAATTCAATAGACGGGGGAACAAAATATGTAACTTTGTCATCTAACTACTTAATTAATGATGAAATGTGGGATTCAATTCTGAAACTATCTCTCTATAAAGAAATAGTTGGGATAGATGATGCTCAATTGACTAATCTTTATAATGAGGGCCATTATGATTTCTTAAAAGAAAAAATTCAAGAAATTAAAAAGATTAAGGGAGAAGAAACAACAAACTTAAGGGCTCAGTCAATTGTTAAAATCCGAAATTTGGATAAATTAATCCAGGATATAGATTCAAAATATACAATGACACAAAATTTGGGGTCAGATAACTCTCTTCTAGCAGAAAAATTACAATTTGGTAAAAGAGAGTATAGCCTTTCAAAAAATTCGTTTATAGAAGGAAGATATAGGGAGGCGCTTGACAAATCAGATAATGCAGAAATAGTGTTGGGACAAGTTAATTATGCGCTTCAAATAGAAATTGATAAAGTTTATTCTTCAAGAATGTTTATTGGATTTACTATAATAATTATATTTGTTATATTCTTATTCCTTATCTACTATTCAAATAAATACTGAAGGATAAGTTTAAATATTAATTATTTTTCATTGATATATCTTTAAAAAATTTTTATGTGATTACTATGGTAAAAAATATTTTTTTTGGACTATCAGAGAAAAAATACAGGTGGGTTCTTTTATTTACTCTTCTCCTTGTATACTTTTTTGTTTATTTCCATAGGGTATCTTCTGCAGTAATTTCGAAAGACTTGTTACATGAATTTGGAGTTTCCGCCTTATCTCTTGGCCTCTTATCTTCAATGTATTTTTATTCGTATTCTCTATTTCAAATACCGGTAGGAATATTTTCGGACACAATCGGTCCAAGAAAAACAATTGCATTTTTAACCATATTTTCAGCTATAGGGTCTTTTTTATTTGGAATGGCATTGAATTTCAATATGGCACTCTTTGCACGACTCGTCATTGGCATTGGCGTTTCAGGGGTATGGATCCCCGCATTAAAATTGTTTTCTGTCTGGTATTCTAAAAGAGAATATGCTACAATTGTTGGGATATTGCTTGCAGTTGGTAACTTAGGCGCTGTTTCTGCATCTTATCCTTTAGCTTTAATTGTAAATGATTTTGGGTGGAGATATGCATTTTATATCATTGGGATAATTTCGATATTTCTAGCTGTTATATCTTGGATTTTCATAAGAGATTCTCCAGAGGCCTACCTCAATAAAAATAAAGAAGTAGAAGGGCCGAAATCAATTTCAAAGAAACAATACCTCTCCCGAGAACATATAAAACTAATCTTTAAAAATAAAGATGTATGGATACTCTCTATTTGGTTGTTTGTCGCTTATGGGGCTTTGTTAGCATATCAAGGTTTATGGGCATATCCTTACTTTAGAGATGTTTATAATCTATCAAAAGCGACATCCGGATTCATACTAATGTTTGTTAGTATTGGAATGCTTTTAGGATCACCATCAATCGGATACTTTTCGGATAAAATAATGAAATGTAGAAAAAAAGTTCTTATACTATGGCTCTCTTTATTTTCATTACCCTGGATTTTGATTTCCTTTTTTACAGCAAGCATAAATATTACTCTTTTGTACATTCTTTCATTTTGGATGGGCTTTTTTGGATGCGGAAATGTTGTAGTATTTGCCATAATAAAAGAGCAATTTCCTCTTGAAATAACTGGTACAGCCCAGAGCATAGTGAATGTTTTTCCATTTGTTGGCGCAGCTATCTTTCAGACATTTTTAGGATATATTTTAGATATTGTAGGGGGATTTGAAGGCGTTTATCCAGTTGAAGCTTATAGCTTGGCATTCAAATTTGTCTTTGCATGTATAATTATAGTGTACATCATGTCTTTTTTCATTAAAGAAACAATGACACACGAATAAATTACATGAGGCGATAACAAATAATCTTGCTTAAAAAAGGCATTAGGATATTTATAATATTTTTTTTAAAAACTTATAAACTGTAATTAACAAATCTAATACTAACATGAGTGATGAGTTATACCTTAAAATAAAGTTCCCTGAAGAGCCTGGCGTATATCTTATGAAAGACTCAAAAGGTAACGTCATTTATGTAGGCAAGGCCAAATCTCTAAAAAAAAGATTGGCATCCTATTTTCAAAAAAACATTCCCGATAGGGTATCGTTTCTCATGAGTCGTGTTGAAGATATAGAGTATATTGCTACTGATACCGAAACAGAGGCACTTTTACTTGAATATAATTTCATAAAAAAATTAAAACCACGCTATAACATTCACTTTAGAGATGATAAAGGATACCCTTATATTAAAATAACTAATGAAAGTTTTCCAAGAATTATTATCTCAAGAAAGATTGAAGAAGATGGGGCACATTATTTTGGCCCTTATTCGGATGTTGGTGCAGCAAGAAAAATGCTAGCACTTGCTAGAAATATATTCAAACTAAGAAGCTGCAAAAAAATGAATAAAATTCCCTGTCTTAACTTTCACATTAATAGGTGTACTGCCCCATGTTCAGATCCAAACTCAAAAGAAGAATACAATAAAAGGGTAGATGAACTATTGATGTTCTTTGAAAATAAGGGGGAAGAGCTAATCTCAAGATTAACTATAGAAATGGATGTTTATTCTAAAGATTTACAATATGAAAAAGCGTTAATAATAAGGGACAAAATAGATGCAATAAGAAAATCTATGGAACAACAAAAAATCTTCCTAGATACACCAATAAATAAAGATGTCATAGGTTACTTTGAAAAGGAATCAATATGTATTTGCATTGCCATAGTAAGAAGAGGTGTCTTAACCGGAACAAAAAATTATATTATTGATGAAGCTTTATTTGAAAAAGAAGAAATTTTATCTTCTTTTCTGAAACAATATTATAAAAATGGTTTTTTACCTAACAAAATTATCTTGCCTTTTGATATTTCAGATAGGGAAGAAATTCAAAGATTTTTATCAAAGGAGGGCAATGATTTAACAATTACTCCGGCATTGACTCAACGTGAAAAAGAAGAGGTCCTCCTTTCCACAAAAAATGCTGAACTTTTTTTAACATCAAAAGAAAAATTACCCTTAGAGGATCTTATGATTTCTCTTGGGCTCGAAGCTCTTCCTAGGAGAATTGAAGGTTATGATATTTCCAACATAGGCCCTGAAATTAAAGTAGGATCCCAAGTTACTTTCATCGATGGAAAGCCTTCAAAGGAAAATTATAGAATTTATAAAATTACGACAGTTTTGGGACAGGATGACGTAGCGTCCCTTAAAGAAATGTTGTCTAGAAGATTTAAACATAGAGAAATACTCCCTGACTTGATATTAATTGATGGAGGTAAGGGACATCTTAATGCAGCATTATCTGTACTGGAATCGATTGGCCTAACTATACCAACCGTTGCTCTTGCAAAACAAGAAGAAGACTTATATTTTAAAGATGGTATAAATCCAGAAATGAATTCACATTCTAAAAATTTACTAATTAGGGTGAGAGATGAAGCACACAGATTTGCCATTAAAAGCATGAGAAACATGAAAAGAAAATCAAGTATGAATTCTCCTTTAGACAGTATACGCGGACTCGGTCCTAAAAGAAAAGCCAAATTGTTCGAAAAGTTTGGAACAATTGAAAAGATTAAGAAAGCTAAAATTGAAGAGATTGATGAAGTTATAAAAAATATATCTCTTTCTGAAGCAATATTTAATTATGTTAAAACATTAAAATAAGGATATTGGTAGGCGAAAGTGGAAACCCATAACAATAAACTATATATATGGTATGCTTTAAATACGGGTATGGATTCTAATTTTGCCGACCTATTAAATGCTGCAAAGGACAAAATATTACATTCTAAAGGCTCTAAAATAAAAATTATTTCTCATATAGATGCAGACGGCATTTCTTCTGCGTCTATTTTATCTCTTGCCTTGGACAGACTAAATATCAATCACGATGTTCATTTTACTTCTCTTGATGGCATCCCTTCTTCTGATTTAGGTGAACTTACGATATTTCTTGACATGGGGAGTGGACAAATTGATTATCTTATGTCAAAATATGAAGACAGAGAGATAATTATCTTAGATCACCACCAAGGAGAATACCCCGAATCAAACTTTTTAGAAGTAAATCCAAATAAATATGGATATAGTGGTTCTGAAGAAGTAAGTGGCTCTGGATTAGCATATCTTTTATCGTTGGAACTTGATTGTAAAAATAAGGATCTATCTTCAATTGCTCTAGTTGGGGCAGTGGGGGATATGCAAAGTTCGTGGGGAGGATTAAAAGGAATAAATAGGGACATTCTTCTTGATAGCATTGAATCTGGTTTAGTTAAAGCCCAAGAAGATTTACTTTTATATGGGCGTTCAACAAGACCGATTTATAAGTCATTACAATTTTTCTCTGATCCACCAATCCCAGGGGTCACTGGAAGTGATTCCAATGCCATGGCCCTGCTTAATAGCTTGGGTATCCCGTGCTATGAGGGAAATTGGAGAACAGTATCTGATCTGACGTGGGATGAGAAGAGACGACTAGCAACAGAAATCATAAGAAAAACAATAATGGCTGTACCACAAGAATATGTTTCTTTTATACCTCAGATGATTATGGGGGAATCTTACTCGCTCATAAACGAGGAAGAGAGAAGTCCATTAAGAGATGCTTCAGAATTTGCAACATGCCTTAATGCCTGTGGAAAGAACGGTAGGCCGGAAGTTGGTTTTTACGTATGCAAGGGAAACAGGGGCATATATTATGATATTTTGCTAGGGCTACTTAGAAAACACAGACAGAATATAGCCAGAAGCATGAGTCTAGTTGAGAGTAGGGGAGTAGTAGTGAAAGAAAAGTTTCAGTATTTTGATGGAAGTGGGATAAACGATACAATTGTAGGGACTGTAGCAAGTTTAGTTCTTGGAAATAGGGATACAGATCCTTTTTTACCTATTGTCGCTTTCACGACATTGCCAAATGACCCAAATGTTTATAAAATCTCTGCACGCTGTTCAAGATTGTTGGTGCTTAAAGGCTTAAATTTAGGGAAAGAAATAAAGAAAAGTGCAGAATCAGTAGGGGGAAAAGGTGGAGGCCACCCGCCTGCATGCGGGGCTTTTGTGCCAATTGAAAAACTAACAGAGTTTTTACACATATTTGAAGAGAATATTGCAAGCTGCATATAAGGTGCTTTTATGAATAATTTTTGTGTTTTTAAACATTTTACTATCCCAGAAGATCGAGTATTTTTCAATCCTTCTGAAGAGTTCTATATTGACTATTTGAAGCCATATTATGTCATTACTAAAGATGGCCAATATCTTTTTGCATCAACTCAAAAAGGTAGGATGCCAGACCAAGTTCATTATATGGTTCCTAAAGATTACAAACTTGGGGTGGGCCAAAAAGGATTTGATATTGAAATTGGAAAAGAAATTTATAAAATAATAATGGACTATTTGAGAGAGGTACCTCAAGTAATTGTGGCCGATGGAATTCAAGGAGAAAATGGATATGAAGTTGGGATAAGATCAGTTGTAAGTGTAAAAGATCCCCATAGTGCATATATCTCCTGGATGGGAAAGATGATGGTATTTCCTCCAAAAGATGGAATAAAACCAAGCTGTTACAATTTCATAATACCAGAAAAACTCCCTGAAAAATATACTAATCAAATAAAAAATGTATGGGCAGAATATAATGAGAACGAGCCATTATCCCTTTATGATTTTACTGAAATAGAAAACGATATCAGGTGTGTTATAAATCTTGGAATTGATTATTTTGGCGGAGCTTTCAAAAAACCTAATTTAACCATGGTTTGGAACAAAGGGGAATCTGAAAATATGATATCCTTCCACGCAGGTCTTGCTGAAAACTCTGTAATAATAGGTCTTAGTGGCACGGGAAAGACCACATTAACAGTCGGGCCAAATTTAGAACAAGATGATGCAATCTTAGGGAAAGTAATTGAAAAAAATGGTAAAGTTGTTGATGTAAAACTAGTTGGACTTGAAGCTGCAAGTTTTGCAAAATCCGAAGGATTATCTGAAAAAAGTCCAGAATATCCGGGTTTAATGAAATCAAGGGAAGGAAACCATGTTGTTTTAGCAATGAATATCGACTGTGAAGGAGTGGATTATGTTAAGAAAGAGCTTAGCGGATATCTTGTAGAAATACCTATATCTAGTGGAAACGTAGGATCTTTACAATGTAAAAGCTATGAAAAAAGTGGAACTACAAACGGTAGATTCATCTTCCTTTTCAGTGATTTAAATCCACATTGGGGCAAGAAGGATAAATATTTAAGAAACTTCATTTTGAGTTTTAAAAGATATGATATTTTTAATCCTATAATTAAAGTTACTAATCCATTGATGGCTGTTGCGTTTGATAGTGCATGTGAAAGTATAATCACTTCAGCTGTGTCAGGTAAAATTCCTGGTACGAGAGTGAGATCTTATTCTGCTACTGACTTTATGGCAAGAGAACAAGCCGAACAGGCAATATTAAAAAAGAAAGTTTTTGCTGATATGGGCCTAGGACAAGGCGGGAAACTTAATTTTTTTGTAATTAACACTGGATTTGTTGGGGAATTTGATCTAAATGGCAACTCAATAGGTGGGGAAAAGATAACTGTTTCTGATTCAAAGACACTGCTTAAACTTTCTACACACGGGCATATTAAAAACTGGATAAAAGATCCTGTCTATGATTACCTGATTCCACTTCCTAAAGAGCTAAGTGAAGTCCATGGAATGAAAAGCTTTGGAGAAAGATTCAATCCGCTTAACTATTACTCTCCTCATGAGTATTTAGAATTTGTTAAGATAGACATTAAAGAAAGAAAAGAATTTCTCTTTAAGATATTTGCATCACAGATGAATTACAAAAATCTGGAAGATGTTATCAGTGTTTGGGATGAAATTATACTGCCTTCTACTAAAGAAATCAAAAAATTTTATGATACATATTATACATGAATACCGAAAAGCTTTAAAATAAATTCATTTATTTTCATGTAGCCCGGCGTGGCCTAGTCTGGTTAGGGCAGTGGACTGTAGATCCACGGACCGCTGGTTCAAATCCGGCCGCCGGGACTCTTTTTGATATTTTCAACTTGATTTTGAAACATGAATAATTTTACAGTTTTAATTTGAATTTTTGGAATCATTATTTCTATAGTTATTGTCTTATTTTACTTCAATAACTACTTCATGAACGTATTAAAACGTCTCACTTCTTTAAGATTAAATAAGGAAAATTACAGTATTAGTTTTAAGGCCGTATCAAATGCCACTTCAAGCACTTATATAACGACAGTTGCTTATTCTGAGAAAGAGGCATTCAGTACAATATCACTTAAACTTATTGTTTCCCAAACTCTATTTTTTCCCTAACTTTAGAATTAATGATCTAATTATCTTTATGTCCAATAACTAAGATTAGAAATATTTATATTAAGCCATCATTTATTTAGTATATGTTTTCTCTAGAGTTACGCTGGAGGATCTTGATTATACTGTCAGTTTCAGCTATCCTTTCTTTTTCACTATGGTTTAGTGCAAATGCTGTTATACCCCAATTAACGGATTACTTTAGTCTAACAAACTCTGAAAAAAGTTTACTAAGTATTATAGTCACCATAGGATTTATAGTGGGCGCTCTTACATATGCCATTCTGAATTTACCGGATGTATTTAAAACTAATAATGTATTTGCAGCATCAGCAGCATTCGGAGGCACTATAAGCTTTATTATAGCATTTTTCACTGAATCTTTTTCCACATTACTCCTACTTAGATTTTTCACTGGATTTTTTTTGGCAGGAGTATATCCTACTGGGATGAAGCTAGCATCTTCATGGTTTCAAAAGAAACGTGGATTTGCAGTTGGATGTATGGGTGCATCACTTGCATTAGGTTCTGGAATGCCATATCTTTTTAATTTAACCGGTATTCCTGAATGGAGAGTTTTAATTAGCTTTTCCGGTATTGCTTCTTTAATTAGCGCAGTATTAGTTTTTGTGTTTGTGAAAGAAGGGCCCTATACAGCAGGGACAATAAAATTTAAACTAGAAAACCTAAAAGATATATTAAAAAATAAAGAATTAAAATTAGTTAACTATGGATATTTTGGACATATGTGGGAACTGTATGCAATGTGGGCATGGATTCCAATATTTTTGAGAGAATCATATATCAAGTCAGGCGTAAATGAAACTTCAACATTATTTTTTTCCTTTATCACTTTTTTGATATTCTTATTTGGCGCTTTGACAACTTTATTTGGGGGTATTTTTGCAGATAAAATTGGTAAAGCTCAATTTAATATCTTAATGCTTTCCATAAGTGGGATATGTTCTTTATTAATAGGTTTTACTTATGGAACTAATAATACTGCAATGATTATCATTGCTTTAGTATGGGGGATGTCTGCAGTTGCTGATAGCCCTCAATATTCAGGTATGGCTACCGAAGTGGGTGATAAAAAATATATGGGCACTGCAGTAACAATACAGCTTGCCATAGGATTTTTGATTTCCATCATTTCTATTAAACTCATTCCACTAGTAGTTGATTTAATTAGTTGGAGGTACGCATTTTCAATTTTATTTCTGGGACCGATACTGGGAATTATTTCACTTAGCAAATTTAAATTTCTAAAGAACAACAAATGAGGCGGATAATAAGGTGTTTTATTTAGAAATACTTTTATAGTGGGCATAGATTATTGTTTACAATGGAAGAAATTTTTACAAATGTTTTCATTGAGGGGGACAATCTTTATACAAAAAATCTCATTAGAGGAGAGAGAGTATACGGCGAAAAATTAATTGACTTCAAGGGAAAGGAACTAAGAGAATGGAATCCAAGAAGGTCAAAACTCGCTGCTGCTATAATGAAAGGATATAGAAATTTACCTTTTAAAAAAGATTCAAAAATGCTCTATCTTGGTGCAGCAACTGGAACAACAGTTTCTCATATTTCAGATATTATTGAAAATGGGAAAATATTCTCTATTGAACTGTCTGAAAGAAATATGAGGCAATTTCTTAATATAAGCGAAGTTAGAGATAACATATACCCAATTTTAGAAGATGCTTCAAGCCCTCACCTTTATTCAGGTTTAGTGGAACTAGTTGATTTCATTTACCAAGATGTTGCCCAAAAACATCAACATGAAATATTGATTAAAAATTCAGTTTATCTAAAAAAAGGAGGAATGGCTTTTTATTGTGTAAAAGCGAGAAGTATCGATTCAAGTAAGGATCCAGAAGAAATATTTAAAGAAGAAATAAAGCAACTAGAAAAAAGATTTAATATTGTTGATACCATTAATCTTTCGCCATTTGAAAAAGATCATATTTTAATAATTGCAACTTTAAGGTGATTTAATTGGAAAAAGTAAAACTTAGATTAAAACTGTTAGTCTCTTATTTAGATAATGGAGACGTGAAAAAAGCAAAGGAAAATTATCTTCAGATCGCTGAACATCTGGGTGACGCTGAATTTAATAAAGGCTACTCAAAAGCAATAAATGGCATTGTGACATCAATAGAGAAAAATGATAGGGATTCTATTATTTATAAAATTGTTTCAAAAGAAATTGACAAAAGAGATCTAAAAAAATTACTACTTGAATCTACTAAAAAAACATCAGACATCTTTAGGACTGAAGAAGAAAGGGGATTTGAAACTGCTTGGGTGGATGTTCTATCAATTTATGTTGAAAAAGCAGGAGCTTAAAATTTAATTAAGAGCAGTTTTGCTTTTTCTTCAATATAGTATATCTTTTTTAATAGATTATTCTTTTCCTCTTTATCGTTATCACTTCTGAAGTTAGTCCTTTCAAGTTCTGTCCTAAGTTTTGATAATTTTAATACTTCTTTAAAGCTGTCTTTTTTATCAAGTTTTTCTGAAAGAAGTCTGTATTCAATAGACTGGAGATTATCTTTAAATCTATTTAGTGCAATAGCGTCCTCTCTTTTTCTTTCGTCATAAAAATTTTGTTGGAATGTATCCAAATCAGAATAAATTTCCTGAAATTTTTCAGATATACCTTTACCCTCTTTTGTTAAACGTATGAACCTTATCCTGCCTTCTTTATAGGATTCCACAAGTCCAAAGCTCTCAAGCTCCTTTAATATATTAAAAACATGTGGATACATAGAGTCAACTTCTTCAGCTATAACTTTTGGATATCTAGGTTTTTCATCTTCAAGCATGCTAAGTAAAATTTCAACAGTTTTTCTATTGAAAAAAAGCTCCTTCAGATCTTCCATAAAGAACAATAATTCTCTTACCTTAAATTAATTTCCTTTGTTATTTTAAAATAAAAAGTCATTTGAGTAGCAAGATATTTAAATCCATCCCTAAAAATAGACTACAGATAAGATGAGTCTTATAGATAAAAAAGGACCACATATTTGTATTAATTGCGACAATCTTATACAAAAAGATGATGAAAAAGAAATAGGTATATGCTCAATTGCAGCTTCGACAAAAATATTTTTTAAAAAATATCGCCAAAAATGTGACGAAAGATCAGCACTCACAGGGGAGCTTTGGATATACATTGACGGTGAAGACTGGGGTTAATATCGTAAATATTAAAGCCATACCTTAAAACTAAGTTAACTCAGAGAATTTAATTTCATTCTAAAGAAAAATTTCTATATAAATAGTTCGATAATGTCATAATTAATTTTATTTCCATATTAGAACTATATTGCTATTTGAATGTTGTTTTATGTTATTTTTAACTGCATTCAACTTAAATTTTAAATCTTAACAATTTCCTCATCACAAAAAAGTAGCCGGGGGCGGATTCGAACCACCGTTTCAAGGTCCAGAGCCTCGAAGGATTGACCACTACCCCACCCGGCTGTTAGATTCAAAAATTAATCCCGATTAATAAGTTTTTCTGTTTGATTCATATATTCCATACTTTCTTTTTCTAAAATACGTCTAGCGGTGAAATCAGTAAAAAGTTCGTTGAATCTTCGTTTTAAGGCCCTTATGACATAATCATCATATATCATCTCACTGTTTGTTTCAATATTATAAAGAATAAGGTAATCTGGAGGAAAAGGATTTGAATTTATTTTAGATTCTCCATTTAATGCAGATACAATATCTTTTTCACTTATATTCCCTTTGGCATAATCTACGACAGATCCCACAATACGTCTAATCATCTGCCATAGAAATCCATTTCCGATAAACTCTAATACGTAGACTGACTCTTCTTTTCTGTAACGCGTTTCAATAGTTCTTTTTGTTTCGTTAGTTCCATTATATTTAGAAAACGAAAAGAAGTCATGATTTCCGTTAAAAAAAGAAAGCCCTTTGGAGATAAGTCCCTCATCATAGTTTTTATCAAATAGATAATATCTATAAGTTTTAGTTAGAGGGAATTTAAGATCGTTATTTGTTTTTCCATATATCCAAATGTCTTTTAGCAAATGGCTCAATTTTTTTATGTTAATGCTTTCCTGGACTTCGAGTTTTAGTATATTTGAAAGCGCAGATACACCTTTGTCAGTTCTAGAAATAAATCTATAACTTACTACTTCAATGCCTTCATTTTCAAGAGCTTTTAGTATATCCCCTTCAACAGTCCTAACATCGGGTTGGTACTGGGATCCATGAAACTCTTTGCCATTATAAGCAACTTTAAGGTAAACCATTAAATATAAGTTTTATAAAAATTTAAAAGTGTTTTTATAGAATTTCAACAATAAAGTTTTTGTCTTTTATGACATTTACCTTCTTTCCTTTTTTGAAGAATTCACGTTCAATTCTTTCAATATAGTCTTTGCTGAGATCAAATCCTTCAACTGTAATTTGTCCCATTTCTTCAAGCTTTGAGAGATTATCCTTTAACAATATCTTTACTTTTTGGACATCCTTTCCGAACTTTGGCCCTATTACATCATATCGTGGGATCACATCAAGTATCTTTTCCTCAATATTAGGCTTACCTTCTTTTAGAGATAAGTTAGCGATGTTCATAGAATAAGATATGTCTTCTTTGATATCTTCTATATTATTTTCGGTATATACTATAGCGCTGCTTATGGGTGCATTAAGTGGCATTTTAAGCTCTGATTTATATCTCCTTATTGCAACTGTTATATCTTTCAATATTTCTCCATTATTAAATGCCTCTTTGTCGTAGAAACTGAATGAGGGGTATTCTGTCAGATGAATGCTGTTTATTTTTTCTTCATTGAAGATTTCATTGTAAATTTCTTCACTAATATGGGGGGCATACGGAGAAATTAATCCTATTAAATTCCTGAGCAGAGTTTTCAGAGTAAATGCTGCTTCATCTTTTTTAATATTGTTATATAATCTATACTTAACCATCTCAATGTAATTATCTGCGACTTCATGCCAAATAAAGGTCCTTATTTCTTTAAGAACTACGGCAAAGCTATAATCATCAAGTTCCTTTCTTGCAAGCTTAGTTAGATCAGCTAGCTTAGATAGAATCCATTTGTCAGATGTTTTTAATGAATCAAAGGAAACATTACTGGTATTTGCGTCTGCTATGTTCATTTCAATAAATCTTGAAACATTCCACAGTTTAGTTAAAAATCTATTTCCATGTTCTATTTCTTTCCAAGTAAATGGGAAATCTTCTCCCTTCGAAGCAAGAAGTGCCCACTGCCTTAATGCATCTGCACAATATTTACTAAGAGGCTCATCAGGTTCAATAACATTTCCAAGGGACTTGCTCATCTTTCTTCCGTCAGGACCTGCAACCATTCCATGAATTATAGTTTCTTTCCAAGGATTTATTCCAGTGATAAGATTGCATCTGAACAACGTGTAGAAAAGCCATGTTCTGATTATTTCATAGCCTTGTGGCCTTATAGTTGAAGGGTAAGTCTTATTAAAAAAACTCTCATCAACATTATATTTTGAAATAGCTAAAGGGGTAGCTGAAGAATCTACCCAACAATCACAAACATCAGATTCCCCTATAAATTGAGTTGAGCCACATTTACATTTTTCTTTTGGCATGTCGAATCTCGGGTCAACAGGCAACATATCTTCTTTAGCTGGCATTAGTTCCCCACATTTCTTACATTTCCAGAAAGGGATTGGCGTTCCAAAGACCCTCTGTCTTGATATAATCCAATCCCAATCCATTGAATCTGTCCAGTCATAGAATCTGTTATACATATATTCTGGATTCCAAGATATATTTTTTCCAATTTCTATGAGATGATCCTTATAATCTTTAACATTAATAAAATACTGTTCCATGGGTAAAAGCTCAATTGGGGATTTACAAGAACCTCTTTCTACATGAAGCAGCACCCTATGCTTAATTTTTTCTTCTTTTATGAGGAGGCCTAGGGAATTAAGCTCGGAAACTATCCTTTTCCTTGCTTCCTTTATCGGAAGATTCACATAATCTTTGCCTGCATTAAGTTTCCCGTCTTCCGTTATGGAGGTAATAACCTTAAGATCATACTTTTTTTGCCATAGTATGTCCTGTTCATCTCCATAGGTACAGCAATATACTATGCCCGTTCCGAAAGACATGTCAACTTCTTCATCAGATAATATTGGCACACTTCTATCAAATATGGGGAGCGTAACATTTTTACCCCTAAATTTTAGATATCTGGGGTCTTTTGGATTAAAGAACACCCCAACACAAGAAGGCATTAGCTCAGGCCTAGTTGTAGCTATTTCGACATGTTCGCTTTCGCCTTCCACTGGGAGTTTAAGGTAGTAAAGTTTTCCTTCCTTTTCTTCATATCCTACTTCGGCCTTAGCTAGAGCCGTCATACACTTTGGACACCAGAGAATTGGATGTTTTTCTCTGAACAAATAACCCTTATTATAAAAATCAATTAATGTTTTTTGAATAAGTTTAATGTACTCTGGCTGCATTGTAAGGTACATCCTTGACCAATCTGGAAAATAACCGATGTCAGTCATCTGCTTTCTCATCTTGTCAACACAGTATGCAGTCCATTCTTTACATTTTTTGATAAAAGCCTCTTTGTCATATTTAGATATTTTGAATTCATGTTCAACTTTCAATTCTGTTGGAAGACCATGACAGTCAAAACCCTGAGGACAATAAACATTAAATCCTCGCATTCTTTTGTACCTCTGGATAAAATCGATCCATGTGAAATCCATCACATGCCCCATATGAAGTGAACCTGATGTGAATGGCGGAGGTGTATCGAGGATGTATACTTCACCTTCTTTATCTGGATTGAATTTGAATATCTCCTGTTCAAGCCAATAACTTTGCCACTTCTTTTCAATCTTTTTACCGTCGTAATCTTTATCCAACATTATTTCACCTTCTCTTGGTAGCTAAGTTGTCCATTCATATAAATCTTTAATCCCTCATCAGCAATAAGTGTTTTAATGCCCGTACTTTCTTGTATGTAGCGTCTTTCTTCGTCAGCGCCTTTAATATGCATCTTGTAGCCAATATGGGTTATGACTGCAACTTCAGGATTTACCCTTTTCACAATATTCTTCGCATCTTCTGTTGAAAGATGAAATGGTATTTTGTCACCATTTGGTCTTGTGACGTTTAGTATCATTATTCTAGATCCTAAATACTGTTCTTCTATACCCTTGAAATATTCAGTGTCGGAGGTATAGGAAATAGCACCAGAATCCGTGTAGATTTTGAATCCAATCGCAAATGGATCAGAATGTTTTGTCTTTAAAGCCTGAATCTTCTGCCCCTTAATGTCAAGACTATCTCCGGCGGAAAGAGACGATACTAATTTTAAATTTTTTCTATAGTAAGGGAATATTATCGAAGCAAACTCACCTCTTCCTTCGATGACACTCATGCTTCCAATAACGTATCCATCTTTCTTTAACATCCCTCCAGTCATACTTTCAACCATTATTGGCACATCATTGAAATGATCGGTATGACAGTGGGAAATAAGAAGGGCATCAGTCTTTCTAGGATCAAGCCCATTTTGAATAGATCTTAGATGAGCACCCGGCCCCGGATCTACATGAATTTTTATTTTATCTTCTATGTAGAATCCCCCTGTTCCACGTTTTTGAGTAATGGTCATGAACCTTCCTCCACCACTACCCAAAAAAGTCATCTTTACCATAAAAACCTCTAAGTAACGTTTTTAAGAGTTCAATTTATTGAGTTTATAAAACTAATTAGTGATACTATGTTAGATGCATTAAAGCGAGCTAAAGACGGAACTTTTATTGAAATAGAGGTAGTTGCAAACTCAAGCGACTTCAAGATCGAGTATAATAAATGGAGCAAGAGAATTAAGTTAAAAATTACCTCTCCGGCAATAAAAGGCCAGGCAAATAAGGAAATTCAAACCTATTTTTCTGAGATTTTTGGTTCGGCCACTATTGTAAAAGGCGAGCATAATAAAAAGAAAACGATACTTGTTAATTCTAATTTTGAAGAAGTTTCAAATAAATTATATAAAATTTTAAATTAATCCAAAATTTGCCATAGCAAGACTTATAAAGAATTAAATACTAGTTATCAATAGGTGAAATTGGATGTCAGAGACGAAAGTCAAACATGCTGATGAAATATTCAAATCATTTAAAACTCAAAGTGTTTCTGAATTCTTTAAAAAGAATGCAGCAATGCTAGGTTATACTGGTAAGTTACGTTCATTAACTACTCTTGTCCACGAGGGGGTTACAAATTCGCTTGACGCTTGTGAAGAAGCAAGATTTTTTCCAGATATTTCAGTATACATTAGTGAGGTAGGGCCTGAACATTATAGAGTAATAATGGAAGATAATGCTTCAGGCATACCATTAGATTACATACCACATGTTTTTGGAAAGATGCTAGCAGGGAGTAAGGCTCATAGAAATATTCAATCAAGAGGGCAGCAAGGTATAGGTGTTTCTGGGGCAGTCATGTACTCCCAAGTTACAACAGGGAAACCAACTGAAATTGTAACTTCAACAGGAGACAAGGTAATCAATAAAGTTAATATTAAAATTGATGTTGAAAAAAATACTGGGGAGATTTTATCTCGTGAAACTTTAAAAAATCCTGATAAATGGAGAGGCACTAGAATAAATCTTGAAGCTAAAAACCTTCAATATAATAGATCAAAATATAGCCCTTATAGTTATCTTAAAATGACTGCAATTGCAAATCCTCACACAAGAATTCTTTTCGTGGAACCCGATGGAACAAAAATTTTATTTGATAGAAATGTGAGGAATATACCAAAACACCCAAAAGAAATGAAGCCTCATCCACATGGAACATCTGCCGATGATATACTTACTATGATAAAAAATTCAAGTGCAACGAGAGTAAGAACCTTTCTAGTTTCAGAATTTACCAGAGTTTCTGCCAAAAAAGTTGAAGAGATTGAACAGATTTCAAAACTTGATCTAGACATCAATCCAAAGAAAGTAGACTGGGAATATGCTGAAAATTTAGTTAGCGCCATTAAACAGATTTCATTTATGGCACCTCCAACTGAAGGGCTTATCCCAATAGGTGCTGAATCCGTAAAACTTGGGCTTGAAGGTATACTTGCACCTGAATTTGTGCACACCGTTACTAGAAGCCCACAGACCTACCATGGCGGTATAGCATTTATTGTTGAAGCTGGAATAGCATATGGTGGTGGGGCAGGCAATAATGGGCTTGACATTATAAGATATGCAAACAGGACTCCATTGATATTTGATCAAGGGGGTTGTTGTATTACAGAAGCTGCTAAATCTGTAGATTGGAAAAGATATGGAGTGAAAGATGATAATGCGCCACTTACAATATTCGTTAATCTTGTTTCAACTCACATCCCATATACCTCTGCAGGGAAACAAGCCATAGCTAATGAAGAAGAGATCTACAATGAGATTAGATTTGCATTGATGGAAGCCGGTAGGTCTCTATCAAGATATCTTTCTGGAAAAAGACGTGCGCATGAGAAACTTACTAAGAAAAAGACACTGTTAAGGTATGTAGTAGAAACATCCAATGCCATTGGAAATCTAATTAAATCTGAGGATAAGTCTAAAATTATAAATGCGCTTACAGATATCGTTGAAAAAAAATACGATTTTGAAGAATCAAATGATGGTGAAGAAGAGGTAACAGCGGCTTTAGAGGAAAATAGTGAAGAAGAGGTGAGTGAAAATGGAGACTAAATCCCAAAACATTCCATCAATTCTTGGTAAATTCGGTGAAGAGATTTACGAGCAAATAATGAATGGGGAAAGCCCTTCTATAAAAATACCTCAAAGAGGTAAATCTAATGTATACTTTGATGATGAGGAGAAGGTAATTCAACTTGGAGATAAATTTTCCAAGAGACATTTTTTGAATGTTGCTCACACTAAAAAGTTTATGCAAACAGTTCTTGTTGCATCTTATTGTAGAAAACTAGTTGAAGAAAATAGACATGCAGGTATAAGAGAACTGTATTATGCTCTAAAGCATACCGTTGAAGGTTCAAAAGAAAATACTTTTGACGATCAAGCGGAGTCTAATCCAATCATCGAAGATATTGAAACGACACTCGACATACTTAGAGAAGAATTAAATCTCACAGCAGATAGAAGGGGCTACATATATGGGGATATAGTCTTAAAAGATGGGGAAGATGAGTTTAATGCTGCAAAACTCGGCAGAGGTGGCTGGGCTGTACCAGGCACTGTCGAAGACATAGAATTTCTAAATGTTAATGCAGAATACATACTGGTAATTGAAACTGCTGCAATGTGTGATCGTCTCATTGAAGAAAAATTTACTCAAAAAAACAATGCTCTCTTAGTTGCTTGCCAAGGACAGGCTCCAAGAGGCATAAGAAGATTAGTTAACAGGTTGCACACAGAAAACAAATTACCTGTTTATGTGTTTACAGATGGTGATCCCTACGGTTGGTATATCTACTCTACATTAAAGCAAGGCTCAATGAATTTAGCCTACCTTTCCAAGAGACTTGGAGTTCCTGATTCTAAATTTATCGGCATGACTATGGATGATATAGATGAGTATGAACTTCAAAAGGTCACAGAGAAATTAAAAGATGTAGACAAAAAGAGGATAAACGAGATAATGGACTATGAATGGTTTAAACACAAGGACTGGCAAGAGCAGATGAAAAAATGTCTAAAATTAGGGGTCAGGATAGAACAACAAGCCCTTGCAAATAAATCTCTAGAATTTGTCGCTAAAGAATACTTACCTCAAAAAATAGAGAATGAAGTATTTTTACCTTAAGTAAAATAAAAAAATTATTTTTTATTTAAAAGATAGAACTTCTATCATTAGTTTTATTGCTTCAGCAATTGCTTCACATTTTTCTTTAGTTAATCTTTGTGCAAGGCCGTAATTGCCTTTTGAGAATGCTTCATTAGCTTCTTTACATAGTCTTTCTGATTTTTCTAACAGTGTAAGTGCTTTGATATACCTTGGATCTCTGTCTAATCCTTTCCTTACTGTTTCTATTTTAAGCTCCTCAATTATGTCTTCAGGCATACAACATGCATTGTCTTCCTCGACATGAGTAATTTGTTTTGAAATCAATAACTTAGCTTCTCTGATTAGCTCTTGAGTGTAACATAAGTCACACCTCTTCATGTAACTCTTGGTGATTATTCTTAGAGTTTCTTTTGGATTTATTCCAGGGTGTTTTTGTATTTCAACCTGGTCGTCATTTGATACGGGATCTCCATTTGGAGGCTGCCCTTCAGTTGTGGCATAGTTGATGCTATTAATCTCTTGGCCGTTAAACTTAGCTGAAAACTTAATTGTTTTACTTTCCCCAATAGCTAAAGGCCCAATATCGTTCCATTCGATTGTTGTCGTACCATCTGTATTTACTATGACTGAGTCTGGAATTATGGACGCCAAGTTAGCATATGTCAGCCCTTTAGGTAGTGTATCTGTAACAGTTACCGATTCTAGTATTACTTCTCCAGTATTTTTTATTATTAATGTGAATTCATTGTTAAATCCATTTTTACCCCAGGGAGGATCAACAGATTTTGTTATATTTATAGCTGGGCCTTTTACACCAACAGTAGAAGTGTCCGAATCAGTAACGTCACCTATTTTTGATGTTCCAATTACCTCAGCTCTATTGATGAAAGTTCCAATCCTTCCTGCATCAACAGTTGCTTGGAATTCAACTATTTTCGTATCTGTTGGATCCATTGGGCCTATATTGTTCCATGTTAAAACTTGGGGGGATCCAGTTATTGAATCTGGTTCATATGGCAATCCGCCAACAGTACTAGATCCCGGCATGTATGTAAGTCCATCAGGTAAATAGTCATTTAACTTCACAGGATCTAACTTCATAGCCCCGGTATTTGTGATAGTAAGCCTAAAGTAGACTGTCCCCCCGGGAGATGGAACGTTAATATCAGTATTTAGGGTGACTTTTTGTAAATCTGTCCCCGGGGCTATTACATTCCAATCGTCGGAATTTGGACCATATTGTCTTCTCCCTTCATTGCCACTAGGTAGAGACCAATACTCTGTGTTTGTAACTGTGTTTGTGAAGCTTCCCCCTTGCGGAGGGATTGTGGCATCATATTCTAAAGTAACTGAGTAATTTGGGGGTATTGAGAGATATTCCCACTGAATAATATCTCCAATTACCATAGTATTATATGCAGTGGGGAAAGATGTAATTGATCCTCCCACCAATATTAGGCCTGAGGGAATCTTATCTTGGATTACTGCATCATATGCAGAGCTGTTCCCAGTATTTCTCACAGTAATTGTGTAGTGCACATTTTCTCCAGGCAGCCCTTCATTTTTGTCACCATGCTTTTCAATAGTTAAAGTAGGTTCAATAATTCTGACATCATCTAAATCGCTTATGTTGTACGGAGCTCCATCTTGGATAAAGCTAGTATTAGCATTGTTTACAAGTATAACGTCCCTAACATTATCTGGTAGAATATTCTTAATCCTTCCTGTAATTTTGATAAGTACATTATTGGGCCCAACAAAGTTCCTGTTAGGCGCCCCCAATGGAGTTCCAAGTTTCCAAGTAAGAACTTGTCCATTTTGGTTAAATTGTTGTATTGTTCCACCATAAGTATCAGTATATGTATGTGAAATGTATTCAATTCCATCAGGTAAATGATCAACTATTGTTGTATTGGTGTAGTTTGATCCGACTCCCGAATATACAACTGCCAAATCAAATACAACTTCTTCACCTATTGTTGCTCTTTTCTTCTCAGATTCTTTAAACAGTCCTTGAATATTGATTATTCTTGCATCATCAGTTGCACTGCTGTATATACATCCATTGGAACATTCACCTTTTACCTCGACTCCATTTGTACCTGTGCCTGCATCACCTTTTAGTTTAGCAGATAAAGTTGCAGACCATGTACCTCCTGATTGTGCGATTGGACCGGGTATATGCCAAGTTATAGTGTTACCTGAAACAATCGGAGTTTCTCCATTAGTTCCATTTCCTGCAACTATTGGTGTTTCCCAGTCAGCACTTAGTGTGTCAGTAACGATTACGTTGTACGCAGGTGTATTACCTGTATTAGTTACTGTAATTGCCCAGCTTCCAATACCCCCAGGTGGAACAGGTTGTAATGCTGGAGTTTTAGAAACAGAAATAATAGGCCTCAATGGAGTTATAGTTGGACTAGTATTACTTGCATTTAGGTCATTACCGCATTTATTCTGATAATCAATTCTTACATTGTTTGTTCCAGGGGTTACAGTATCACAGCTTAATCCATCGTTTTTTACTTTAAATTGAATGACAGTATTTGTTCCGCTAGCATTCATATCGCCTAGTGACCATATGGGCTTTGAAAGATCTGCAGGGGGATTCGGAGTTGGATCTGGACCAGTAATCATTGAATCAAAAATAAATCCTGGCGGTAGATCAGATGTTAAGATTACATTGTATGCAGTTGGATATCCTATATTATTTCTAACATTAATTGTAATGGTTCCATCGCAAGTAGTAAAGGTACCGATATTTTGGGATATGGAAAAGTTAGGCCTAGTCATTAAAGAACGGCTACTTGACGGAATGAAATTAAATCTGCAGTATGGATTATCGCAACCATACCTAACATAAGCAATATTAGTGGTGACACCTACACAACCCTCTTCCTTTACAGTTCCCCATATATAATAAGTAGCAGCATTGCTACCTGATACATTTGACAATGTGCCGTGCTTCCATGGATCTGCTGATGTTCCGGAACCTGAAGGTGTGGTGCCTGTGTTTGGATATTGGCTTGTACTTATACCTCCGAAATTCATATTAGAAGGCAAGACATCATAAAATTCAACGTTTGTTGCTGCAGCACTACCGTTATTTGAGATAATAAGTCTCCATTCTACAATATCCCCTGGTTCTGCAGAGACGCTGCTGGCAAATAAAGATCCTGTGGTGTGATTTCTTCCATGTTTAGATATTGATAACGCCGGAGTTCTACTTATAATTTGGGAAGCTACCTCCGGAGATGATTTAACATCATTACACGGAGATTTATACGTAGCTTGGCTAATAATATTTCCAGAAGACGGCATGTCACAATTTGAGCGAATTTTAAAAGTTATTGCAATTTCACTTGAAGGGGCTAGGTCTTCCAATCCGGGAATTTGAGCTTTTGTCCATCTGAGAGGATTATTACTTGGATTTTCTGGATCAGGGCTTGTTCCACTTACATAAGTAATTCCAGTTGGGAGGGAAGCAGTGACATTGACATCATAAACGTGTGTCAGCTCTGTATTTTTAACAATAACCGTTACCTCTTCTTCGCTACACATACTTATTGATTCAGGCACATTATTGGCTGTAATGGCTTCTGAAGGAGGGATACGGACTTCTGAATTGGCCTCCTTAATTTCTTGACAGTCTTCTCCTAGGCATCCTGCACTTGTAGATGCATTGTTTGTTAGATTTGTACATGCGCCGATGTTTGCAGTTAAAAGAATTTCAGTCCTATCTCCGGCATCAATTTTAGGGATAAACCATGTTGCCCCATTAATCGGATTTCCATTCCTGTCTTGATTAATTTTGACTTGGGAATATGTTCCAGTGGATGAGTTATACGAAAGTCCAGATCCAAGTTTATCTTCAAGCCAGACATTATAGCTTCCTCCACTGCCTGCATTTGTAAGACATAATCTCCAAGTTACTTCATCTGTTGTGGCCCATAACAATTCTGGCACTTTCATTAAGCATAAATTTCCAGATAGAATTAATCTAGGTGTTAAGGAAGTACTACCTCTACAAATATTGTCGGGCGCGTCATTATTACACTTATCATTCCATACGACGTTTGCAGTCATTTGTCCATTTGAATCACATCTTTTAGTAACATTTAGATCAATACTTGCCGAAGTATTATTAACAAAAAAGTCCCCATACCTCCATTCATAGCCGTTTGGGCCTGATATTTGATTAGGCGAACCGCCGTTTATAGTAATGTTATTAACGTGATAATTATTAGTCGGGAAGGATACATTAACATTATATGCACCTCCAATTGAGTTCCTATTGATATTAAGTGTAACTATATAGGTTCCGCATCTATCAATTATTGTAGGAAGATTACTTAAGTTAACATTTACCTCAGCACCGTTTACTGTAACAAATACTCCGTTTCTGATCTGCATGGAATTATCGTAACAATCCCCAACACCTGAGGATTTGCCAGTATTTAATATTGACCAGTCAAAAAATGTGTAAGAGCTTTCGCATATTGGTTGTGATAGTTTCTGATTTGATAGGTTATATTCAATAGTGATTTCCTTGTTTCTAACAGTTGTTGTATTTAAATCTAAGGAGCAAGTATTCAATATGAGATTTTGTAAAACTGTATCTGAAAAATTAACATCTAGGTATGATGAAACAAGTGGTGTGTAATCAACACTGCAGGATCCAATAGTAATTTTGACAGGACTTACAAGAACTTGATTGTTTGTTAACTCTTCTCGGAATTTTAAAGAGGAAATATTCACATCATCCCAGAACTCATCATCTGGGAACTGATAGGTGTTTTTATATTCAATAGGTGTACACTTCTCAAAATTGTAATTTGAAGAAGCAGTTTTTGTAGAGGTAACTGTTTCTGAGCATTGTAAGTAAGTTGATTGTGAGGATGAAGCTGTTCTAACACATCCACAACAGTCTGTAATGGTAGCATTTACAGTGTTAATAGCAGTTGTATAGCAGTAGTTGCAATTGCCATAATCTGGCGATTGAAGAACAACAGTCGTGTTTAGTCCTGTTGCAGGGTCAACGTCCCATGTTATTTTATTTCCACTAACAGCGCCGCCTCCATCATTAACTATAGAAAATCCAACAGGTATTGTGTCAACTACCAAAATGTTTGAAGTTGTGCTGCTGTTACAATTAAGTGGTCCAGAGTAAGAAGCCACTATATTGTAAGATATAGTCCCTCCTAAATACATTGAACCTGGGGCACCTGTCTTGGATACTGAGAGTGAGGGGATACCTGTGACAAAATAATTTCCTATTTTAACAGGAGGTAAAAAATTAGTTCCACAATAAAGATAATAAGGTTCAAAGATTACCTCTCCTGAAGGCAGATCGCTACACCAGTTACCTGTTGGGGTGAGGTCGAAAGTTAGATTAGTAGTTCCATTTGGAACATTACCTAAAATAAATTTACCTCCACTATAAGACGCGCCAGAAGGAGAAGTTATATTGGTAATCGTCAATGGCCCAAAGTCTGCCGATAAATTAAAGTCGTAAGCAGTACCGCCAGTATTTGTTATGGGTATGGTGAAATTATTTTCAGTTCCGCAGTAAGTAAGATCAAAGGATGGAAGAGTGTAATCTATTTTTGGGGGGTTTGGTTGAAAAGCAATACTTGCAATAGTTTCCTGTGTTTCACATTCCCCTCCTCCGTCACATCCCCATGTGACTTTAGCTATGTTAGTTAAATTATTACATTTAATAACTTTAGCTTTTAGTTCAATTTTTACCTCATCATTGGGATTCATGAGGGAAAGTGCAGGAATCTCATTGGATGTCCACTTATATGTTCCAGGCGCGTCTAAAGCGCCTTCAGGTGATGAGGAAATATATTGTAATCCTGACCCAAGAGTGTCTGTGATTATTACATTTTTAATCGGACCAAGACCGCTACTCTTTATAGTTATGGTCCACGAAACATCTTCTTCTAAAGTTGCATTTTGTGTCGATGGTGTTTTTTCTATTGTAACTGCACCTTTGTACAAAGTTATTGGTTTTGTAGCAGAAAGTGTATCTTGGGAGTTATTATAATCATAAGTCCCATTAACTGAAATATTTCCACCTTCAACATCACAGAACGTATTAACATGAATTTTTATCTTGTTTGTAAGCCCTGGCCCTAAAGAAAGGACGTTATAAGTTAAAGGATCTGTAGTGTTAAATCCTACTGGCAAAGTGACTACATAATTAATATTTGTCACACTTTGATTAACTGAATTATTCCTAATAGTTACATTGTAATCGTAAGGGTAGCACATATAGACTGTTGAGTTTCCATCAATACTAACATCAATAATCTGTGCAGAAACGAATAATAAAGCGAAATTCATTAAAATAGCTAAAATAATTAAAGTTATCGATAATCTTCTCATATTTTATTTATGTAGTTCCTATATAAAAATGTTACTGTTTCTTTAGGGAAATAACCAATTAATTTTAAAAGAAAAAATTATTTTTTAATAATATATTAAATTCCTTCAAATGCCTTGTCAATCAACTTTTGTTCAGGAGGCTTTGTTAGAAAGCTTACCACTACCATGAGTACTACAGCAATTGGTATAGCAATGAAGAAAGGATCTAACTGAGTTAGTGATGCCTTTGCATTAAGGAGGCATGATTTGCCAAATATCAGATTGCATATTCTTAAGGGTTCTGATTCAGATACTTTGAAGAAGAGTGTCCATATAAGCCATGACAGGAAACCCCCTACCATTGAGGCTATAGCCCCTTCTCTTGTTGATCTTTTCCAAAATAAGGCTCCGGTATATGCGGGCAGAAATACTGCACTGCACATTCCCATAAATATTGTTGTTCCTCTGGCAATTACTGCTGGTGGAAGTATGTACCCCAATGCAAGGGAAATTAAGACTGTAGCCCCGATGCCTACTTTTGTGGCTGTTACCGCATTAATCTTTTCTGATGAATTTTTAATCCACACATGGTAGAAATCATGTCCAAAAGAAGTGCCCATTGCATGAAATTGGCCTGAAATAGTTGACATTGCGGCAGATAAAAGTGTCAACATGAAGAGGATGACAAACCAGCTCGGGAATCTGTAATTGACGTATTCTGGTATTGCTGAATCTGTCCAATACACATATTCAGATGGTCGCCCAATTAATTTTCCATTTTCATCATATTTGAAGTAAAGATCTCTAATCTGCTGATTTGTAAGTGTGGGTTTGTATTCAGCTTTTATTACTTCCACCCCTTCTTTCTCAAAATATACGTTTGTGAGAGAACCTACAGTAAAAGCCACTCCTGTCATCAAAAGAATGAAAACTCCACCTATCCCCACAGCTTTAGTTAGGTCACGCTTACTTTTTGCTGTCATGCAACGAACTGCCAATTGTGGTTGAGCAAGTACTCCAACTCCCACTCCAAATATCAGGCCCATTAAGACGGCCCAAAATATACCTTGCGTATCATTTAATCCGCTTGCACTTGCTGGTATATTTCCTAAACTCATCACTGGAAAAGTAGTGAATCCTTGATGGCCAAATACTGATAACGGTGCCCCTTTATTTGTTAATATGGCGTAAGAGTCAGTAAACTGAAAGTTTTCAAGCGCCTGGTGAGCTTCGGTGACCCCTCCAAATGCGGCATAAGTTCCAACTAATAGCAATATCATTCCAACAACCATTATGGTTCCTTGGAGGGCATCTGTATAAAGAACGGCAAGCAATCCACCAAAGAGGACATAAATTGCAACAATACCAGTCATCACAATAAGTGCTAGATTAAAATTTAAATTAAATGTTGATTCTATCATTCTTGCCGCACCTATTATAACAACTGATGCGTATATTGGCATGAACACCGTTATTAAAAGTCCAAAAGAACCCTGTAAAAATTTACAGTTAAATCGTTTTCCGACTATTTCAGGAAAGGTCAAAGCCCCAAGATTTTTTCCAATATGCCTTGCCCTATTCCCCCATACTACAAATGCCAAAAATATTCCAACAAAAACGTTCATGAATGTAAGCCACAGTAAACCCATACCAAACATGGATGCAGATCCACCAAAACCAACTATGGCGGAAGTGCTGATAAATGTGGCCCCGTAAGATATTGCTATTATGTACGGGTGGACTTTTCTCCCAGCCAGCATATAATCTTCATTATTTTTTGTTTCTTTCCAGCCCCTGTGTGCTAAAAAACCAGTGATAACAAGGTATGCAACAAGTATAATTATAGATATGGCTACATTTTCCATTTATTCACCTTTATTTTCTTTTAGATTAACTAGTGACCACCCTACACACAGTAAGGTTGCTAGAATAGTCAACATATATGCTGACCAAACCCAAGGATCAGAAATTCCTAACATTTTTAATCACATATCTGGTTTCATTTTAATATTTATAAATATTTCGTTTGTTATAAGAATTTTTATATAAAATTATAGTTATACTATAATAACTCCTTTTTATTAAATCAATTAATTAATAATTGCCTAAAATTATTTTATATACAATAACTTTAAATAATATGAAATCTTCTATTTTTGTGATAGCACATTAAAACTAAGATGGGTTTTTGATGGAACTTTGGAATTTTATTTTAAACAGTCAAAAAAGAATGGATATCCTAGATGAATTATCCCTTTCAACTCCCCAAAAAAGTTTAGATATCGCAAAAAAACTTGAAATGCGATGGCAAGACGTTTCTACCCAGTTAAATCTCTTTGTTGAAAGAAAGCTCGCTGTAAAGGATGGAACTCATTTTTATTTATCTAAACAAGGGCAAATTTATAAATCACATATTAAAAATCTCCAAGATTTAGAATCTAACGTGGAGAAATTCTCAGATTTCATCGAAAAGCATAATGTCGGAAAAATTCCAAATTCTTTTGTTAGAGATTTTTTTACTTGGAAAAACAACGAATTGACTCATCTTACGCCCATTGATGTTTTTCCCTTTATATCAAAAAACGTAAAAGATACTGTAAAAGAACACCTCTGCGTTTTTTCTAAAATTTCAAAAGACATCCAAGATATATTTTTAAACGTGTCAAAGACCGTAAATATTAGAGCAATATATCCAATTGAAGAAAAAAACAGTTTTAATAACATAACCTATCCTATTGATTCTCAAAATTACGAGATAAGATTCATTGAAAGAAAAGAGATGTACTGCGTTATGCAGGTATGTGACAGGGAATTTTCATGGGTAGGATTTGAAAACAACGAAAATGAATTTGATTACCTTAATATCATCAGTGGAAAAGGAATACGATTTTTAGACTGGTCAATATCAAATTTTGAATTTTTATGGGGGAACTCCAAGAAAATTTAGGGATGAAATGGATCTTATTAGGAGAATACAAAAAGCATTTGAATTAACAGAGAAGAATTTCAATTCTATAAATATTGAAAGAGCCATTTTTTTATCCTATTTTTGTGATTTAAGGGATTGTAAATTCTGTTATATGTCCACAATTAAAGACAGTCCTAAAAAGGGATTAAGAAGCATTGAATCTGTCTTTGCAGAGACTTTTCTTGTTAAAATGGTTAATTGGAAAGTAGAGTTCCTTTCTTCGGGGTATGGTGTTTATGACATCAAAAAAATTTCAAATATTGCAAAAGGAGTGGCATCTATAACCGGGGAGCCTGTATGGCTAAATACAGGGGTACTTGATAAAAAGGCCCTATCATTATTTGAAAATGAAATTAGAGGTGTGACGGCATCAATAGAAACGTTTACTGAAGAGCTGTTTACTAAACTATGTCCATCAAAGAGCTGGGATAAATTGATGAACTTCTTAGATAATGCTTCTGATTTAAACTATAAAAAAGGACTAACCATCATACTGGGCGTCGGTGAAAAAAGAGAAGATCTTGCAAATCTTTTTGATATAATTGGAAATTACAAAATAGATAGGATTACATTTTACTCTTTAAATCCTCACAAAGGAACGCCCTTTGAGAATTTTGTATCACCCCCCTCTTTGTATTACGTTGATGTTGTATCTGAAACAAGGATTATGTTCCCAGAAATTGAGATTATCACAGGAATTTGGTCGGATAGGGTGCCTCTTGTCGGTCCACTATTGCTGGCAGGATCAAATGGCATTACTAAATTTCCCTGGCAAAAGTTTTATGGCTCAAATCTTGGTAAATCTCTCACTTCTGAAATACTTGAATTTCAAAAAATATCAAAGAGACGATTTGAGGGCAGCATGACGGATATTTCTTTGCTAAAAAACAAACTAGAATTTCCCAAAAATCCGATCTACAAAAATGAATTTATTGAAAAAGAGATCCTTGAAAATTCAGAGAAAATAAGAGATAGAATGGACTCATATATTTTGGAATTAGGGGCGCATAATAAAATCAATTTTTAATTCTAATAATGCCATTAACATTTGGCCAATAATAAATGCTTCTATAATTATCTGATGATAGGGGCTAGGCACATTATTATATCTACGTATGTATATTTTTATTAGTCTTTACTATTTTAATGAATCAAAGAACATTTTCAAATCTTTTTTAATAGGCTCTGGTAAGTGATGCCACCTGATGCCACGGATCGCACCTTCCAAAGCCTGAAGCATACTAAAACATGCGGTGTCATCAATAGATCTTATTCGAATAAATGCCTCTTTACTGCCTATCTTAGTTAGTTCTTCAGGTGTATTTATACCAGCTGCAATGAGTTTCTTACTCCCTTCTTTTCCGATATTTGGCATTTCAGTTAGCCCCATAATTAACAACTTCTTTCAGATTTTCGCCTTTCTTCAAAATACTTTCTTTCTTCTATGGGGTCTAAGATCAACTTATCAAAAGTCCATTCAAAATTATGCTCAGTCAAAGCACAAAACAAGGGCTTTGGAATGTTGATGGCGGAAAAATTATGCAATAAATACCTTATCTCCTCATCTATAAAATCCAGAAGCATCAAAACTTTTTCTACTTTTTCTTCAAAAAAAGAATTCTCATTGCTCTCGATAATATCTGACACTTTGATGTTTTCCTTCCCAGAAGCAGAAATTATTTGTAAATTCACATCAAGTTTGGTGTTGATGAATTCTTTTAATTTCGATACATCTGATTCTGAATACCCGTAAACAACTATATGCTTTTGCTTATTCATCAAAGAAGATTATTTTTTAACTTTATAACCTCTTTGTATGTATTAGGAAAATACAGCTAAAAATAGAGATCTTTTTTCAAAAATGGGACCATAGCTAGTTTTAGTGCAGATACGTATAGTTCTTTTCTTTCAACAACTCCTTCGGTCAAAAAACCAATGGCCCCACCCTTTCTTTTTATGTCAAGATCGCCAGTTAGTTCAGCCATCACATCCCCCAGTTCGCTTCCATCCAATAGCTCATCTATAGCGTCACTCCATATTTCAAACATAGGGGATACTCCAAATCCTGAGTTGCCTTTGTCATCCATTATACATACGGCTCCTATGCCAAACCACTTAGAATAAATATTGATAATTCCGCCTTCAATACCTACAAAAAAAGATGCATTTATTCTGGCCTTCTCATTTAGGATTTTTAGAACTTTAGCGCGATGTTCAGCACCTTCAAATGTTTCTTCATCGATTGGTTGGGTAGGAACAGAACTATTTACTTCAATTCCTTCTACGTCTATATCCTTATAGTAACAAGAAAATGCTTCCCGTGTAGCTTCAATCTTTACAGGATTTTTAGAGCCTACTAGTACTTTCATCAATACAACTATAAAAATATTACTTATATATCTTCTGGAAACTTAAGGAGATGTCTGTTGTTGTGCAAATAGACTAAAAACTTAAATCTATCTAATTGTATGGATCAGCACTAAAAAATAATGCCGTAAATTAAAAGTACTTTATATTGGGGATATTGCATTTTTGATCACCAGTGATTTTTGGTGTAAAGAGAGAAACTAAAACGGGCAAAAATATATTCAAACACCATGGCAATCAATAACAGCTGGCGTAAAACTAAAAGAAGAATTGAATTAAATAATTTAACAAAGCAATTATAATGTGCATGATTGTGTAATTAAGCACTTTGACTACTATATATAAAGGGCTTATATTTTTTTCCAAAAAGTAGCATTTGCAATTTGTAAAAATGCCACATAATGCAAAAATTCAATCATTGATTACTTTACTATAATTTTTTGATCTTTTTGACCTCTGTAGATAGCTTGACTTCTGAGAAACAGCTTTCAACTAGTCATCTTTTACTATAGCCATATTTTTCTTTTAAGCACCCTTTCTTAAGCTCTTTTTAGCTTGATCAAGCACTTTTCATAAAAAGGATTTGTGGCTACGTGTGATAGGACTTTTTATTATTTTAAGGGTATACTATACTTTTTATGACAACAATGAATATGCTTTTTATCAAACGCACGAATCTTCTTTTAAAATTGACATTGAAATATCGTGACCAGTGTATGATTTGAATATTATGGGGGATTAATTACTCAGTCAAAGCACCATCTACCGATAACTTTATATTAATTAGAGTCATATTCAATAAGTCGTATTGCTATTTAATTATAAAAAAAGGGGAATTAAATGAAAAAAAAGATAAGCTTATCTATTTTGCTTATAATGGCAATTTCTTTGTCTACCGCCTTTGGGGCAATAGGGAAATGGAATGCGGGAGATCCATACATTCCATGCTACCAATTGGAATCTGTATATAGTTACCATACGACGGCTATAGCTCCAGGCCAAACGATATCTTTTGACATTCCGTCATGCTCACCATCGAAAACAATCCAGATTGGGGGTCCGGAAGAGGTAGAAACCAAAAATTCCCCAACATATGGGTATGAATGTTCACTTTCATCAGACCAGGGATGTTGCATCGACGATGAGGGTAGATACTATATTCTAGTCTGTGGTGATTATAATGAGAATAACGACAACTATAATAGTAACTTTAAAGTAGTTACCTATGATGCACATGGGCAAATAATCAATAATGATGACGGGGTTTTTCAAGATAATGGTTGTTTAAAAATTCCCATTTATGATAATGGAAGAAAAGCTACACGATTTGAAGTTACAAATATGAGTGGGCCTGAGCCTCAAGGTCATTTTGTTATTTATTCAGTTAATCCTACTATATATACAGTTACGCCCACTATATATTATGCATGTTGCTATGACTGCAGGAAGAAAGTAGGGCTGCCAGCAACAATCCTATACCCAAAAGTCGACATAGAAAACTTTGCAGTGGCAGGTGGTACAACAGTAATAAACGATGGAAAACTGCTGACAAATCTCACTCTTTCTCCAGGCACACAGCAGACATCCATCCAGATCGAGAACAGAGGGATGTTCTCACAAAACGACGCAAGAGCTAAATTTGAGGGACTGCCAGAGGGAGTGACGGTATCAATAACACCTGAGACTCAAAAGCTTAAGGCAAAGAAAATTGGAACTTACTCCGCAACATTTACAGTCGGACCAAATGTGCCATCTGGCAAATACCAGGTTACCCTAGTCGCATACTCTGAAAAAGGGGTCTTTGACAAAATAACATTTGATTTCATAGTTCCATAAAATTAATTTTTAATTTTCCTATTCTTTATTTAATTTATAGCTATAGCTTTATTCAAAACAATGGATTACTTTAACTTATTTCTGTTTTAAGCTAGCTATTGCGGTTTGCTACAGCAGTAGAACGTTTCGTTTCTTTTCAGATCTCGTCAAATCATTTAGCTGTAATTTCTTTGCCAAATTAGCACTTGGCCGAGGAAAGATATTAGCAGTCACAAAAAATTTTTTTTCAAATGCTGAAAGCTCTTGTCTTGCACCATAGTCATATCACCTATAATAAGCCTAATCTTTGCGATTGTCTATTCAACAAGATTTATAACAAAAAGACTTATATAGGGATTTATAACTTAGTGTTTGGTACTATGAGTATAGAGCCATCTAATGCAAACAAAATGGTCAAAAAAGACTCTTTTCTTAGATTTTGGTGGTGGCGATACTAAGCGAACCTACATTAGGTTTACGCTTACCCATAGGACTTTGTATATAAAATAACATCTATAAATCTTTAGAAGTTTTTTTATTAGATTAAATATTTTATGAACATTAATGAAATAGAGGGAGGATAACTATGGAAAAAACCAAAATATTTTTGGACGAAAACGACATGCCAAAAAGATGGTATAATATACAGGCAGATTTACCAAAACCTCTGCCACCAGTATACAGCCCAAGAACCTTAAAACGGGCTACATTGGAAGAGCTTTCAGTACTATTTCCAATGGAAATACTAAAACAGGAAGTATCGCAAGAAAGATGGATAGATATCCCACAAGAAATACGTGACATTTATGCAGTATGGAGGCCTTCTCCGCTTTACAGAGCAATAAGGCTTGAGAAGGCACTTAAAACACCTGCAAAAATATACTTTAAATGGGAAGGTGTATCTCCTGCAGGCAGCCATAAACCAAATACAGCTGTACCCCAGGCTTACTACAATATGAAGGAAGGTACACAAACTATAACAACTGAAACTGGTGCAGGCCAATGGGGATCTGCACTAAGTTATGCTACGAGCTTATTTGATATAACATGTAGAGTTTACATGGTGCGGGTAAGTTATGAGCAGAAACCATATAGAAGAAACCTTATTCACTTATGGGGTGCTGAGGTATTTCCAAGTCCAAGTAATAAAACTAATGCAGGAAGATCCATTCTAAAAGAAAATCCTGAGCATCCAGGGAGTCTTGGAATTGCAATCTCTGAAGCAGTTGAAGATGCGGCCACCCACGAAGATACAAAATACTCTCTTGGGAGTGTTTTAAATCATGTTTGTATGCATCAAACTGTAATAGGTCTTGAATCAAAAGAGCAATTTAAAATGGAAGATAGATATCCTGACATAGTCATTGGCTGTGTTGGGGGAGGTTCCAATTTTGCCGGTATTTCTTTCCCCTTTCTGTATGATAAATTAAAAGGGAATAAAAAGGATCTTAGAGTTATAGCAGTTGAACCACAATCATGTCCGACCTTGACTAAAGGTCTTTATGCATTTGATTATGGGGATTCAACTAAACTAGGTCCAATTGCAAAAATGTTTACCTTGGGTCATGACTTTGTTCCCCCAGGCATCCATGCAGGAGGATTAAGATATCACGGGGCTTCACCAATTGTAAGTGCACTAAAAGACCAAAATATCATAGAGGCCCAAGCTTACTATCAAACAGAAGTATTTGAAGCAGCAATGCTTTTTGCACAAACTGAAGGTCACGTACCGGCGCCAGAAACAGCACATGCAATAAAATCTGTAGTGGAAGAGGCTAAAAAGTGTAAGCAGACAGGAGAAGAAAAGGTCATTTTATTTAATGCAAGCGGGCATGGACATTTTGATCTCACGTCATATGAACTATATCTTAGTGGAAAACTGACTGACTTTGAATACCCTACAGAACTTGTAAAACAGTCGCTTAAAAAGCTTCCAAAAATAACGGAGGATTAATCCTCCATTTTTTTATTTTTGTGATATGATGAAAACTCTTGGATTATTAATTAATCCCATTTCGGGAATGGGGGGCTCAGTAGGATTAAAAGGAACAGATGGGTTTTATGAAAAAGCTTTAGAGCTTGGTGCCGAAAAAATATCAAAAAAAAGAGCTGAAATATTCTTTGAGTCTCTTGGCAACGTAAAAGATGTAATGTTTTTAGTTCCTTCTGGCGAGATGGGAGAAGACCTAATAAAAAACAAGAGTTTTCAATATGAAGTAGTTTATTCAATTAATGGATTAACAAGTAGGATAGACACTCTAAAGACACTTGAAGAATTCAAAAAGAGAAAAGTTGATATAATTATATTTTGCGGCGGCGACGGAACTGCAAGGGATATGTATGAAGCAGTAGCTACAGAAATCCCTGTAATCGGAATCCCTGCAGGCGTGAAAATGTTTTCATCTGTATTTGCAATTAATCCTAAGGCAGCAGCAGATATACTTAAAGCTTTTTTAGATGGAAGCTCAAAATATAAAGACTCTGATGTATTGGATATAGATGAAGAGAGTTATAGGGCGGATAAATTTAAGATGAAATTATATGGTTACTTAAAAACACCATACATTCCTAACTTGATTCAAGACGCGAAGGCTTTATTTGAAGGTCATGATGAAGAAGTGGCAAAAGAAGGCATAGCCGTTTTTGCTAGTGAATTTATGTCTGATGGGTCCTTATATATTGTTGGTGCTGGTTCTACAACAGCAAAAATTGCAGAAGTGATGAGCATACCAAAGACCATACTCGGAGTAGATTTGATAAAAGATGAAAAATTGATTGCAAGAGATGTCAATGAAAAAAATATTTTAAATCACATAAAAAATGAAAAAAGTGTGAAGATAATAGTAAGCCCTATTGGGGCACAGGGATTTGTTTTTGGTAGAGGAAATCAGCAGATTTCAAGTAAGATTTTAAGAAAAGTTGGGAAAGATAATATTATAATAGTAGCAACACCTCAAAAACTTGAAAATACGCCATTTTTACTTGTTGACACTGGTGATACAGAGCTTGATGATATGTTATCAGGAAAAACTCTTGTCATATGTGGTTATAGAATGGCACAAAGAAAGGAAATAAGGAAAGATTAAATTTAAAAAGTAGTAAAATCAGGTTATTCTGATACTATGGACGAATCAGTTGTCACTCCTTGGGAAGTTGAGGGGGAAATTGACTATAACAAGTTAATTAAACAGTTTGGTACTGATGTTCTTACTGAAGAATTGTTAACTACGATAAAAAAATACACCGGAGATTTACATCCATTCCTTAGGAGAAAATTATTCTTTTCGCACAGAGACCTTGGATGGATTTTAAAAAAATATGAAGATGGAGAAAAATTTGCACTTTACACCGGAAGGGGACCTTCTGGCCATACGCACATTGGGCACCTAATTCCCTGGATATTCTGCAAATGGCTTCAAGATAAATTTGATTGCGAGTTTTATTTTCAGATGACTGATGATGAAAAATTCTTGATGAGACCAGATTTAACGCTTGAGCAAACTCATGCATTTGCTTATGAAAATGCACTTGATGTAATAGCTTTAGGATTTGATCCAAAAAAAACTTTTATATTTTCCAATCTAGATTATGCTAAAACTATGTATAAAATATCAATACAAGTTGCAAAAAATGTAACTACGTCTACAGCTAAGGCCGTCTTTGGATTTAAGAATTCAACTAATATTGGCATGATATTTTTTCCTTCTGTCCAGACCGCACCTTGCTTTCTACCTTCAATCCTAAAAGGACATAATGTTCCGATTTTAATTCCGGCAGCCATTGATCAAGATCCTTATTGGAGAATTGCGCGAGATGTTGCACCAAAGCTTGGATACTATAAGCCTGCTGCAATACACAATATGTTCCTTCCAGGTTTAGAAGGCCCAAGTGGTAAAATGTCAGCATCTAAGAGCGATACTGCAATTTTTTCAATTGATCCACCAAAAGAAGTAGATAGAAAGATAAAAAAAGCATTTACTGGTGGAGGGCAGACTGTAAAAGAACATAAAGAAAAAGGTGGCAATCCCGGGGTATGCACAATCTATCAGTATTTATATTTCATTTTTGAAGAGGACAATCAAAAGATAAAGGAAATACATGATGGATGTAAGAGTGGGGAAATATTCTGCGGAGAATGTAAAAATCTATTAAGTGAGAAACTTGTTAAATTTATCACAAAACACCAAGAAAACAGAGAAAAAGCAAAAGACACACTAGATGAATTCCTCCTAAAAGATTGAATTAATTTCAATATTCCTAGATCAACTGAATCGAAACTAAGAGCACTTAAAGCTAAAATTAGCGTTTAATTTTCTAAAAGCACAGATTCAAAAATAATTTACTATGTGATCCCATTTATCCATCTATTTCATCTAGAATTTTTTTCCATATTTTAATTATCTTTGATGAAAGTGGTGAGTCTGAAACTTCAAGTAATGTCTTGCGCGATACTATTGCAGAGTTTACAATTGGATCGTAAGGTAATTCACCAATAATTGCAATATCATTGAGAGCACAATATTCCCTAATCTTTGAAGCATTGAAGGCATTAATATCAGATTTATTTATACATACTACAGATTTAACTCCAAAGTGTTTGTTCACCTCAAATACTCTTTTAAGATCCTGAATTGCGGAAAAAGTAGGTTCCGTTACAACAACAGCAAGATCAACCCCTGTGATGGTAGAGATTAGAGGGCATCCAATTCCGGGCGGCCCATCAATAAGTATTAAGTCATTGCTATTCTTGATTGAAACTTCTATTGCATTTTTCCTTACCTCGTTTACTAATTTTCCAGAAGATTCCGCTCCAGGTTTTAAAAATGCATGTGACAAAAATCCAAAACGTGTTTTAGATATGTAAGTGTAACCAGATACTCTGTCTTTCATAACTATAGCTTTTTCAGGACAGACTAAACGGCATACGCCACAGCCTTCACAAAACGATTCTTTAATTTCGATTTCTTTAGTGATTGCGTCAAATTTACATCCTAGATAGCATTCCATACAGCCGGTACACTTACTTTTATCTACATGGGCTATCTTTGAACCTATAAATTCTTCAGTTTTTAATATTGTTGGGTTCAGAACTATGTGCAGATTTGAGGCATCGACGTCACAATCTGCAATGACAGCATTTTTTGCTAAAGTTGAAAAGGCTAATGCTAATGAGCTCTTCCCCGTACCTCCTTTGCCACTAACTATAGCAATCTGCTTCATGTTACCATCATCTTAATATTATTAAAAGTGTAAACAAGTTGCTTAGATATTTCAGGAAAACAATCTATAAACGATTCTCCTTTAGAATACAACTTCGCAATATCTTTGTTATAGGGTATTTTGAGCAATATAGGAATCCCCTCTTTTTTACAAAAGACTTCAATTTCATCATCGCCTATCCCATCACGATTAATTATAACTCCAAAAGGCATATCCATTTCTTTCAATGCTTCTACGGCTATCTTTAGATCATTGAATCCAAAAGGGGTTTGTTCTGTGACTAGGATACAAAAGTCAGATCCATTTACCGCTTCAAGAAATGAACAAGAAGTTCCAGGGGGGCAATCTAGTATTGTATCAATGTCTGCCCTTATTTGATACTTTAGTGACTTTATTATGGGCGTTGGTCGACTTTCTCCAATATCTAAAAGTCCATCATAAAATAAAATATTGCCTTTTTTTCCTCTTCTTATATGTCCAATCTTTTTATCTTTCCAACTTATGGCATCATTTTGGCATACTAGTTTACACCCTCCACAAGAATGGCATAAGCTTGGGAATATCTTTATTCCAGAAGAGAGATCCACTATTGCATTAAAGTTACAAAAATTTGCGCACGCTCCACAACTTAAACACCTTTCAGGATCAATTTGAGGTATCTCTACGTTAACATCTTGACTGTCTTCTATATCGGCCTTGATAAAAATATTGTCATTTGGTTCTTCGACGTCACAATCTATCAATTGAACTTGACCTAGGCTCAATGCCAAATTAACGGATACTGTAGTCTTACCTGTGCCTCCTTTGCCACTTGCTATTGAAAGTATCATCTTCTCACTTGATTAGAAAAAGAAAATTAATGGTGACAATTTCCTTTATTGTGGTCACCAAACTTATGTTCACTACATGAATCACTAAACGTGGCCTTTTTTAATTTCATGTTTTTATAATCAGATATGGAACTCTCGACAGTTCCAGTTGCCCCAATATATACTTCGATTCCATACTCAACAAACATACTTAGAGCTCTTTTTCCCAAACCTCTGCATATTAGAACGTCGACTTTTTCTTTTTTCATGATTTCGGGTGGGTGTCCAATTCCACCCATATGTTCACTGGAATTATCTACTATTTTTATATTACTAGTCTCTATGTCATATATTGTATAAGTTAGCGTCCTTCCAAAATGCTCGCCTATTGACTCATATATTCCTGCATATCCATTTGTCGGAAAACAAAGTTTCATTTAATCATCGCCCCATCATACCCGAATGGGTTCTGACATTCGGTGAAGATGCTTTAGAATAGTTGCCCTCTTTAAAATTTTCAATGGCCTTTCTTACTATTCCTTTGGCTCCTTGTATAATGTCTATTCCCTCTGCATCTAAAACTTGAAATGCATTGGGGCCTATATTCCCACATATAACTACCTTAATTCCTTTCTTAGCTAAATTTTTAGCAGCCTCTATGCCAGATCCACTTGGGGTAGATGCGGATGGGTTTGGAAATACTTCAAGATTATTTGTTTCATCATCAAAAATTAAGAAATAATTACATCTTCCAAATCTTTGATCTATTTCTGAATCTATTTCTGTTCCTGTTGAAGATATAGCTATTTTCATTATAATCCCTGTAAATTTCTTATCATTGTGGATCCACATTTAGGACATTTTTTGTCCAAGCATGGAATTCCCCTCACATGTGGCTCCTTATGCCCACATTTAGTGCAGATACAATCTCTCTCTGGGCCCCTACCATAGCGATATCCAGCCATTTTATTCAACATCTTCTGAAATTTTATTTAATCTTGCTTCTAGCTGTTGGATTTCTTTCCTCAAAAGATCTATGTTTTCTGCAAGAATTTTTTTCTCTTCTTCTTTGGATATTAATCCTTCTTTAAAAAACTCAGACTCTATCAGATATGCACATAGTCCTCTTCCAAGGCCTCCTCGGCCTCTTCCTAGGCCTGCAATTCTGTAGTCTGGATAGTATGGATATCTCCCGCAATATGCGTGAAATCCCCTAGGTAATGTTCTTCCCCACATTTTACTCACCAAACGAATATATATTCATTATTATATAAAGATTTCGGTTGGCCTTATTCTTGATATACTCGGCCAATTTAAATTAATGAAATTCAATAGTTTATACAATGATATAAGTATTTTATATATTATTGACATTAATGTTAGTCTATAAAACCAAAAGATTTATATACTAATGATTATCAATATTAGTAACTAACATTTGAGAGATGGTAGTTAGCACTAAAAGGTGAAAAAATATGGGATGGAGAAGACAATTTGAAACTAGAGAAAGGCGTATCAACGAATTAAGACTTCTTCTAAAACAAAAACTAAACAGTGGAAGGGATTATTTCATTCAGGAACTTGTTAATGATACAGATATACCAAGAAGTACTGTTGAAAGATACCTTTACGAATATCTAAACGATGAAGTTGAAATTTATTATGAAGGACCTTTAAAAAAGATACGCTATAAGGGCAGAGGAAATTAGTTTAAGAAAAGGTTTTTAATCTTTTCTTTTTTAATAATTTTTTAAAATCACATTTATATTTTTATACAATATCATTTTTCTTTAAGCAAGCATTATATGTATTTATTTTCTTGCCATGAATTCTGTATTGATATAACTAAAAAACATAATAACTATATGAGTTCGTTAAAGTAAAATTTATATTTAACATCCTCAATTATATTAATTAAGGGAGTGATATTATGGTAGAATTTTGGATGCAAAGAAAGATAGCAATATTTGCATTTAACGGAGATCCAATGTGCGTAATACATGCACTGATAAACACACTTGAGTTTCATGCAAAAGGTTATGACGTAAAACTTATTATTGAGGGCTCTGCTACAGGGCTTATTGGGAAACTAAATGAGGCAAACAATCCACTTCATTATTACTATACAAAAGCAAAGGAAGAGGGATTAATAAGTTGTGTATGCAAGGCATGTGCTACAAAAAGTGGGACTATTGGGAAAGCAGAAGAACAAGGTTTACCTCTTTGTGATGAATTATTTGGCCATCCTAGTATGGCAAAGTATATGGAAGAAGGGTATGATATTATATCAATATGATTTAGTATTTAGGCGATAAATATGGTTTGTATTTTGATGTGGGTCGCACAAGAGAGATTTAGGGATGAAGAGCTTTTTATCCCTAAATCATTGTTTGAGGAAAATGAGTATACTGTTACAGTAGTTTCTCATAACGGTGGAACCGCTTTGAGTAAATTTGGAAAAATAATTGAAGTAAAAGGGATAGATGATATTAAAATGGATGATTATGATGCCTTTCTACTAGTGGGAGGTCCTGGAACTTTTAGTCTTACCGATGATAAGATACTTCATAGCCATATTAAAGATGCCATAAAAAAGATACCCCTCTTAGGGGGCATATGTTATGCGCCAAATATTATGGCCAGAGCCGGGGCATTAAAAAATAAAAAAGCAACTGTATGGGGAGATCAAGAAATTTTTGACAAGGAAGGCGTTATCTTCGATAGCAAAGATATTGTAGTAGATGGGAACATAATAACTGCAAATGGCCCAGATGCGGCGCAACTATGGGCCAAAGCTATAATCAATTATATTAAAAATGAATTAAAAAAATAAATTATACTATAAGAAGGACGAGCTGAAGTCAATTAAAATTTTTCTTAATATTTTCTACAGAACTTTAAAGCCTCCGGTATTCTTTGAAGCATATCAGATCCCCTAAAATTCATACTCATTTCCATAGATGTGATGTCTCCTGCTATGCCATTTAAGAACGTTCCTGCACATGCAGCTTCCAATATTGTACCTTTGTTAGAAAAAGCAGTTATTAATCCTGATAAGATGTCTCCAGTTCCACCTGTCGTCATACCTGCGTTTCCAGTAAAGTTTTTAATAATTCTTTTTCCATCAGAGATTAAATCAACTTCACCTTTAGCTACTATTGTAATACCATATTTTTCAGAGTTAATTAGTATATTGCCTTCAGTTAAATGTTCACCAAACAACATTCGGTATTCAGAGAGGTGGGGCGTTATACACACATCGTTTTTCTTTAAGATTTCGAGATTCCCTTTAACAGCAAAAAGCCCATCTGCATCTATTACTATCTTCTTGCAAGTGATATTTTTTAAAAACTCAATAACAGCCTCGATAGATTCTTTACATCGCCCCATGCCAACACCCAAGAGTATGGAATCAGCTTTTTCAGAAAGATTCATTAGATATTCAACATCTTCTAAAACGAAATTCCTTTTTTCTGTGGAATAAACTATATGATCGGGAGAATAAGACTTTATCACTTTGGCACATTTATTTGGCGATACAACATATACTAAATCTGATAAATATGATGCCGCAATAGAGGAATATATTGGTGCTCCATGGTATTCTTCCGATCCACCAATTATTAATACTCTACCATTATCCCCCTTATGGGAATCACTTGCCCTAAAATTAAGTTTATTTACATATCCTGGGCCAGTAAAGTCATTGAATTCTTTTGGTATACCTATATCAATTACAGCTGTAGCTCCTTCTTTTGGTGTGTGCAGAGATATAACGACATTTGGTATAAAATACGGAGAACCCACATCAATTGAAATCTTAATTCCATTGATCTCGTTTATTCTATTGATAACGTCAGAGAATGGGCGCCTAAGCGTTCCTTTGACTCCAACACCAAAAATAGCATCAACGTAAATTTCAAAATCTGATCTTATTTTTTCTACATCTGAGGAGTCTTTAAGTAGTATCTTTTCAATATTTAGGTGTTTAAGTAGATTCCAGTTTAAACGTGCAGCACCTTCTTTTATGTCCAATGGATCTCCGATTAAATACACTGTGACTCTATTTTCTTTAGACAAATATCTCGCACAAACAAACCCATCCCCCCCATTATTACCAAGCCCACAGAAAACGGCTATCTTGTTTCTAGTTCCAAATCGCTTCTCAATTTCTGATGCCACTCCTCTTCCTGAATTTTCCATAAGAATATCGGTATCTAATCCATAATACTTACAATTTGAATCAATAACGTATGTGTCCATGTTATCCCACAATAATTTAAAAATTTGAATAAATAAGTTTTTGCATATTGGGTAATTTTATATATTATCTGAATAAGCATTTCTTATGGTAAAAGCCTTAGAATGCGAGAGATGTGGATTTAAAGAGTATCTATTGACAGAAGAAAAGAGCTATGATAAATGTCCGTCCTGCCAATCAATAGTCATACTCCAAGAAAAGAATGAGTTGCCTGAACAATTACAAAAGATAGCCAATATAGCGAATCAAAACTTTACTTATGGAAACATTAAAATAGATAATTACTCAGTCTTTTTTGAAACAGATGAGCTTTATAAAACCCCTGAAGATGTAATATCATCTTTCGAGAAGATCGATTTTTACCCGTTTATGCGAAGAGAAAAGGGGAAACTTATTGTAACACTTAGACCTTCCCCACCAAAAAAAGAGTTCTCATATAAGAAAAATCTGATTTTATTTCTATTGACGATTATTTCAACTACAATCGCTGGATATTTTATGGCTGTACCGCATATTGAATATGGATCTATAACAAATCCTTGGATTGGTGCCATAACTTTTTCCTTTTCTATAATGCTAATCTTGGGATCACATGAAATGGGGCACTACCTAATAGCAAGAAAAAATGGTGTTGATGCTACGCTTCCTTATTTTATACCTGCACCTTTTATACTAGGTACAATGGGGGCGGTAATTAACATAAGATCGTTTATCCCGAACAAAAATAGTGCAATTGAATTGGGCCTTTCGGGCCCCCTTGCAGGCATACTGGTGGCCATACCAATAACAATCGTTGGGATTAAGCTTTCACCCATTGTTCCAATTACAGTTTTTGGCGAAAGCTCATTATTTTTGGGAGAGCCACTTATATTTCAACTAATTGCCAATTCAATTGTAAACGTGGCTGAAGGATATTCCTTATACCTCCATCCAGTTGCATTTGCCGGATGGGCAGGTATTTTTGTAACTATGTTGAATTTAATTCCAATGGGCCAACTTGATGGAGGCCACATTGCAAGAGCTGTATTAGGGCCTACATACCACAGGTACCTATCATTTATTGTTGCAATATCCCTTTTTTTCATTGGAATATTCACATGGGCAGGTTGGAGCCTTTGGGGAATAATCGGATTTTATTTGGCATATAGGGGTCATCCTGGGTCGATGAATGAGATAACTCCTTTAGACGAAAAGCATTGGATTATGGTCGGAATCGCAATAATTCTATTTATAGTGTCTACGATGGTTGTACCTATAAAGATGGGCTAAAGATGATGTATGATTGAATACCTTAAATATGAAGTTAAATTCATTTAACCCTAATAGACTGACGCTAAGCAAATGGCACTAATAATGGATATTTTAATATAGAAATAATCTTGCATATCTTTCTATTTCTTAAAAAGGCATCATGGTGCAGTACTTTTCAGATTAGTAAGGGTAGGATCAAAAGATTACCTATTACAACCTACACCGATTAGGATAAAGAAGTAATAAGTTAGTGCCGTGAAATACTGAAGCTATGCAATAGATAATAAACCTTAACTTTAAAAAGTATCATTTGTTTATAGTAAACATGCCTAAACACCTTGTTATTATAGGTGCGGGAGCTGCTGGATTACCTGTGGCATCTCAAGTTAGAAAAAAAAACAAAGATATAGATATTACTGTTATAACTGATCGTAAATATTTTGCATATAGTCCTTGTGGAATTCCTTTTGTTTTTTCTGGAATGATTACTTCATTTGATACCCTCATTCTTAGGGATAATAAGTACTATTCTGAGATGAACATTAACATACTTAACGAAACTACAGTTGATAAAATAGATTTAGATACAAATGAGGTATTTTTTGGTAATGAGAAACTTAAATACGATATCTTAGTTCTAGCTACTGGAGCAAAACCTATAATCCCCCCTATTCCAGGGATAAATCTGGAAGGAATTTATTTCTTAAATTCATTAGAAGATGCTTTAAAAATATCTGACGCATTAAAAAATACAAAATCTCCAACAATAATAGGTGCAGGGGCCATTGGCCTTGAGATGGCACATGCTTTTCTTAAAAAAGGTCTTAAGTCAAGGCTAATTGAAATGAAGGATCGAGTTCTCCCCAATATGTTAGATAAAGATATGAGCAGTATCGTAGAAGATTACTTATCCTCACTAAATATGCACATTCATACATCTACAGTCGCTTCATCCTTTATAGGAAGTAAAAAGGTAACTCATGTCAAGGCCAATGGAAATGAGTTTGAGACAGATTTAGTTTTAGTGTCCGTAGGAGTAAGGCCGAATGTAGAATTAGCGAAAAATGCCGGAATTGAAACTGGGATCACAGGTGCAATTGTAACAGATGCTTCATTGAGGGTGAGGCGACATGGAAAATACCTTAAAAATGTTTACGCATGCGGTAATTGTATCGAGGTCACAGATATAATAACTCATAAATCTACAATTAGTGCTTTGGGCTCGACAGCAATTAGGCAAGGTGTTCTAGTTGCAGATAACATATTGGGCAAAAATTCTGTTTTTGGTTCTATATCAAGCCCAAGTATTGCAGTAATTGGTGAATTAGAAGTTGGTACAGTTGGGATCACAAAAGAAAGGGCACTTGAATATGGAATTAGCCCTATTGAAGGCAATGCAAAAGGGCTAACACGTGCTAAGTACTATCCTCGGGGGGAGGATATATATGTTAAAATCCTATCAGACAGCGACTATAGGGTAATTGGTGCCCAAGTCATATCTAAAGAAGAGGTAAAGGGAAGAATCGATGCAATGGCGCTTCTCATAGGGAGAAAAACAACTGTCCATCAACTTGCAACATCAGAAACATCTTATGCCCCACCAATATCTAGTGCTTTAGATCCAATTACGATGGCGGCAAGGAAACTAATAGGATCGGACTAGTGAGTCAATATTTTAAAAACAATAATATATTAGACACACATTCAATTTAAGTAATTTTTATATAGAGATACAATATCAAAAAAATATGATTAAAAGGTATTTTGTAATTTTATTTTTACTATTTGGCATATCATTTTCAACCTTCATGATAGTTGAACAAACCCAAAAATTAAATTTACAATTAAAGTTAAATAAAGATTTAGAAGATACATTAAAACAATCATATTCCAATCTTAAAGAAACTAATGCAACATTCATAGAAAAAAAATTAATATTATTAGTAAAAATACAACATAAAAATGAACTAAATGAAGCAGAAAAAAATCTTTTAAATTTACAGAACAAGCTAAATCAGGATGTTTATTCTTATTCTATATATGAATCTAAAGATCCACGTGAATTTGTTGACGTCAATAACTCAAGCGTTTTAAAAGTATTGGAGCAAATAACTAAATCCAATATGGGAAGCAACGAAAAAGCCAAAGCTATATTCAACTATGCACGAGATGAAATTGTCAAAGAAGATAAGCTTACAAGAAATGGCAGAATTGATTACTGGAATTACTCTAAAAATACTATCGATAATAAAAAAGGGAGCTACGAAGATAAAATAATTTTGCTAGCATCTCTTTTGAGGTCTGTTGGATTCAATGAGAATGATGTAGAAATAGTAGGTGCAAAAGTCAATATGCGTGAATCAACTTTTTCCGATATGTGGGTGGAGCTAAAATTAGGTGGGAGAACTTATTTGCTTTTGCCAAGAGAAAATAATAGCTTTGATTCATTCAATAAAGATGACATTTACAAATTATACAGAATCCAAGAGTTATTTAGGTTCAATGACAAAATCATTTTGAGGTACTAAATTGAAAACAAAGTCATTTAAGATCTTAATAATTGCATTGATGATTATAACCTCCTCGTTATTTTTAGGATACGTGATTAAGCGTTATCAATATAATTCTACCTTACTACAAGAAAAAAAACTAAAAGATGCACTATTTCAACATACAAAGGAACAAGCCAATCTTGAAAATGAACTAAGAAATATTGACAGTTTGATAGTGGAAGAAGATCAGAATATTCTCGATATAGAAGCAAAAATTCTCCTAAGGACCCAGAATATTAATCGATTAGAGGAACAAATAACAATTTACGAAAAATTAAAAAAATATGATGTAACGGTTTTTATTACCCCCAATAATGAAACAGTTAAGTCTTGTGCCAATAAAATAAATACAAATGATCCGCTAGTTATATATAGATTTGTTAAGGATGAAATAAAATATTTAGAGGATTATGTGACTCATGATTTTAGATTTGAATACTGGCAGTTCCCAGAGGAAACTCTAAAGCTAAAAACAGGTGATTGTGAAGATCAAGCCATATTATTGTGTACCATGTTAAGAGCAAACGGATGTAGCCCGGAGGACGTAAAAGTTGTATTTGGATTGACTTCATCCAATGCGGGACATGCATGGGTGGAATTATTTTATCAAGATGATTGGATTGTTTTTGACCCAACTAGCGATACAAATACATATATTGAAAAGACAAAATACTACTCTTTAATCAATGTCAAATATAAGGGCTCTTTTAATGATATTTATTCTGAATTAATTGAGTAATCAATCTATAAAGATTAACGCATCGACAGCTACTGCCCCCTTTTCACATACAAATACCGGATTCAAATCAAGCTCTTTTACTTCTGGAAAATCAGATACAAATTTAGATACTTTGAGCATAATGTCAACAAGTGCGTCTATATCTGAAGGCTTTTCTCCTCTAACTCCACAAAGCATTTGATGTGATCTAATTTCAGAAATCATTTCATATGCGTCTTCACGTTCAATTGGAACTATTCTAAACGAGACATCTTTTAACACTTCAACAAAAATTCCTCCAAGTCCAAACATGAGTATATGGCCAAATTGATTATCTTTGAAAACGCCAATAATAACTTCTCTTTGTTTTGGCATCATATGCTGGACTATTACCCCACGTATATCTGCATTGGGGTTATATTTCTTAGAATTTTCTATAACTCTCCTATAACCTTCTAAAATATCCTCTGCCTTGGATAAATTTAGAATAACTGCTCCCGCATCAGTTTTATGTTGAATGTCCGGTGATGCAATTTTTAATACAACAGGGTACTCAACCCATCTTGCAATTTTTAACACTTCTTCTTCAGAAGTTGCAATTCCTTCTTTAGGTACATTGATTCCATATGCCTTCATAATTTTTTTAGCTTCGTGCTCCATTAAGGTAACTCTTCCTTCAGATCTTACAGATTTCAATATTTTCTTTACTTTCTCTATGGATATCACCTCTAACTACTGCATGAGTAACTAAAGCATATGCCGCTCTTGCTGCTCTCTCTGGAGATGGATATACAGCTAGGCCCCCTTCTTCCAATTTCCTTAAACATGGGGTGATTTTTTCCCCACCCGTACCTAAAATGAGAATTGGTTTTTCACAATTCTTTTTAATGTTTAGGATAGTATCTGCAGAATCCAAAGACAGAGTTGGAACTTGAAGTAACAAAATAACAATTATTAATCCTACATCTTCATCTTCTAAAAGTGCCTTTAATCCAACTTCATAACGATATTTATCTGCATCTCCGACCAAATCAATGGGATTTGAAACAATTACTCTCTCTGGAAACTGTTCCTTCAGCTTTTTTACTGTGGCTTCACTTAAATTTGCAAGTCGAAGTCCATTCATTTCCAATGCATCTGCAGTCATGACGCCCAATCCACCAGCATTGGTCAAAATAGCGATTCCATCACTCTTTGGGTAAACTTGTTTTTCTAAGACTTTTGCCATATCAAAAAGTTCTTCAAAGTTATTTGCCCTTATTATGTGTGATTGTTTGAACGCTGAATCATATATTATATCTTCACCTGCAAGACTTCCAGTATGACTTGAAGCGGCTTTAGCGCCTGACTTAGTTTTGCCTGATTTTAATGCAAGTATTGGGATTTTTTTTGAAACTTTTTTAGCCGATTCCATGAATTTTCGTCCACGCCGTATTCCTTCGATATATAAACAAATGACTTTTGTATTTTTGTCCCCATAGATATATTCTATGAGATCTGATTCATTTACATCAATTTTATTTCCATAGCTTACAACTTTTGATATTCCAATCCGCTCTTTACTAGTCCAATCTAAAATAAGTCCTGCAAATGCCCCACTTTGGGACAGAAAAGAGATATTTCCTTTTTGTGGGTAAGAAATTTTATCTTTTGATAGAAATATCGTATTAACACCAGAAAAATTATCATAAATCCCAATACAATTAGGGCCTATTATTCTCATCCCATACTTATTAGATACTTCTAATAATCTCGCTTCCCTCTCTTTTTCTCCAATTTCAGAAAATCCGCCAGATACAATTACAACTCCCTTAACACCCTTCTTTCCACATTCTTCTAAAGTATCAGCTACATATGGTGCGGATATAGCTATAACTGCCATCTCCACCTTATGGGGAACATCAAGTATGCTCTTAAAGCTAGGTTGACCAAAAATTAATTTTTGTTTGATATTGATGGGATACAATTTTCCTGGAAAATCCTCAATTAGATTTTTCATTATTTCATAGCCCACACTTCCTGCTACATCAGATGCCCCTATTACTGCAATGGATGAAGGATTAAAAAAGAAATTTAAATCTTTCATAATTTCACATGTTAGAGTAATACACAGCAATTTATATGTATTATGTAAACATAAGAAAAAAAATTAAGAGTGTTGTATTACTTCCCTAATTTTTTTTTCTAGAATTTTGTTAATCAAGCTACCATCGACTTTTCCCCTTAACTCTTTCATACATAGGCCCATCAAAGGAGATATAGCGCGTTCTTTTTTCTCTAAGATAAAATCTTTTTTTTCAAGTATTATCTCTTCAATAAAAGACTCAACATCTAAAAAAGAGTTTTCAGATGAAATCTCAGAAATAACTTTTTCCGGATTTTCTCCCCTTGATACCCTTTTTAAAACTTCTTCAATACCTTCTTTTGCGATTATGCTGTTTGATACTTTTTCAAAAAGGAGATATAAAATTTCTTCATCTGTTACATATCCTTCTTCTTTTTCCAGATTTTTAGAAATATCTAAGGCTTTAATGAATATAGATGGTTTGATTTCAAGGGAGGAGTTTACCCTTTCAAACAAGCCAGGAGCTTCGTATACAATTTTTTCAGCTTCTTCTCTTTTAAGGCCATATTTTTTTTCAAATTTAGACACTATTTCATCAAAAGTTTCTGGAAGATTTTCTTTAATATTATCTATTAAACTTTGTTCGATTGTAAATGGAGGTATATCCGTTTCAGGATACATTCTCGCCCTTCCCGGAAGTGGTCTTGAATATCTGGAATTTCCATCTTCTAGTGCGTCTCTTGTTTCATTAGGAACTCCCAAAAAGGCCTTTTTACATCGTTCAAATATTTCTTCTAAAGCCTTATGACAAATCTCTTCTTTTCCAGTAACAATTACAAAAGAATCAAGTTCATTTATTTCCAATTTGTTTTTTACTTTTTGAACTTCTTCGGTAGTTATACCATAGTTTGGAAGCTCATCTAAATGGAACAATCCAGAAATACCATATGTTTTGGCATGATCTGCCAATTCTGTACCAAATCTTCTATTTTTTTGGATTTCTGTTCCAAGTATGCCTTTAAAATTTTTTAACTTAATTGAGTAAACCTTATAGTTATTTTTTATTGAATTGCCAATAATTTTGGAGGCCGTGTTTTTAAATATGTCTGTTATCTCAATAGAGTTAAATTCGAGATCTTCAGTAAATCCTCTTTTTTTTAATTCATTTCTGATTTTAACTAGGTTAATTTGCCTCTCTATTTCTCTTTCGATCCATATGGGTATCATCTCTAGCTTTTGAACGCCTTTTAATTCAACCCTTCCCCCCTCTCTAATAGAAATATTTAAGTCCTGTCTTATAGTCCCAAGACCCCTCTTTACTTTTCCAGTTGCCCTTAATATTTGTCCTAATATATACGCGGCTTCTTTTGCTTGCATCGGATTTGATATATCTGGACCTGTTGCAATTTCAATTAAAGGAATCCCTAATCTATCTAATCTAAATGTTTTAGTTGTGTCGTCTTGGCTGACCAATCTCGCAGCATCTTCTTCAAGGCATACTGTTAAAATTGAAACTAACCCTTCTTTTGTACTAATATATCCATCAGTTGAAATCAGCATAGTTCTCTGAAATGCAGAAGTATTTGATCCATCGAGAACTGTTTTTCTCATTACTTGAATTTCTTCAATAATATTTGAATTTAAAAGTAAAGAAACTTCAATTCCAATTTTTTTAGCTTCTTCAGAGATTAAATGCGGAGGCTCTTCATCGAGCTCTACTAGACAATTAGAATCAAAGTATTGATAAATAAAAGTCTTACCTCGCATATGTTCTTTCAATGCAGCTATGTCAATTTCGCCTATTTCAGAAGGTGTTGGCCTAAGTTTTCTTTCAATAGTGCCAATGGGATCATCAACTCTAAGAATGGTAGGACAATGACAAAATAACTTTCTATCGGTATTTAGCTGCTGGTGAATTTCTAATCCAATTTTAAGGCCAATTGCATCATAATCCATCTTTACCACCTTTTATGCGATAGTTTATTTCATTTGCCATATTACTGAGCATATTTCTCTTAACCTCAAAATAATCACTTGTATGGCCCAAAATCCAGGATAATTTTAGATATGCCACTTCTGGTAACATATCCTCTGCATAAATGACGCCCATCTCCTCCATTATTCTACCGTTTGAATAAACAAAGGGATTAACTCTACCAAATAAGCACTGTGTAGCAAAGACTATTACTATCCCTTCCTCCCTGGCCCTCTTTATTGAATCAATCCATGAGAATTTATTATTTATTGTATTTGTTGGGACATGCCCTAAAGCAAATGCTTCTATAACTAATCCTTTATACCCCTTATCAATGTAATAGTCCAAAATATCGGGATTAAAATTTGGATATGCTTTAATAATTGCGGTCTTTTCTTCTAACTCTATATCGGGGTATACTTCATTATCATCATTACGTATTTTATAATCTGATAGTTTTTCAAATTTTCCATTCATGAAAATTTTAGCTAGGGGGGACGAATTGATTGATTGGAAAGTATCTCTTCTTGTAGAATGCATCTTTCTTACTTTTGTTCCTCTTAGTACGTTACAATATGTATCGCTCATTTCTCCATGCATTACAATTACAGTTTCGCCTATGTCAGATTGCCCAGCTATATATGAAGCACATATTAGATTCATAGACCCGTCAAAACTTCCCCTGTCAGGACTTCTTTGAGCACCCACTAAACATACTGGCTTGGAAAGATTTTGAAGCATAAAAGATAACGCAGCAGAGGTGTAGTGAAGTGTGTCAGTGCCATGAGTAATTATAACTCCTTTTGAACCTGCGTTCAACTCATTTGCCACTTCTTTTGCCAAAATTTTGTAACATTCAAAAGTCATTGATTCTGAAGCTATCTGAAATGGGGAGGATATATTTTTAAAAGTAACAACATTAGACAATTCTGGCGTCATAAAAAATATTTCTTCTGGCTTCATAAGCCATCTAACTCCCCCAGCTTCATAGTCCACTCTTGAAGCAATCGTTCCGCCTGTTGAGATTAAAGAAATTTCCGGGAGGCCTTTATTTTTTTCAAATTTTACTTCAGAAAAAATTTTTGGTTTTTCCTTTTTTTCAGCACTAATTATCTCAATTGAGTCCCTCTTAAAGCCAATATTGTACCCATTAGACAATTTAACGATAATCGAGTCTTTTTTTGGCGATGGAATTACTATACCTTCGTAATTTATTTTACCTTTCTTAAATTTGATAATGTCTCCGACTTCGGGTTGCATATCCTAGAATAAATAGGATACTATATAAGCGTTTTACCTTACTTTATTTAATAATTTTGCTACAATTATTTAATTTCTTTAATCACATAGGCCCATATTATCATAAAGGTGGCCCCATACTTTAAAATTCATCAATATAGGAATTTACACATCAGTGTTAAAAAATTCTCTTGCATAAAAAGAAAAATCTAAAAACTCATATGGCCAATTGTGGCAGCTAGTGTAAAGAAGAAACAAGTTAGGGGTACTGTTGTATGATTGGAATTATATAACTAAACAATAAAATTCGAATGAAATAAAAAAATATGGGTATAGTTAATAACCAAAGCCTCGTGCCTTCATTGCATCAACTACCCTTCCAATTGCAACTACATAAGAAGCGGTTCTCATGTCTATTCCATATTTTTCCTTAGCAGTAATTACATCCCAAAATGCTTTTGTCATTTTTTTATCTAGCTTTTCGTAAACCTCTTCTGAAGACCAATAGTAATGCATTAGATTCTGAACCCATTCAAAATAAGAAACTGTTACTCCACCTGCATTGCACAAAAAGTCAGGCAAGGTATATACACCTTTATCAATTAATATTTCATCAGCTTCAGGAGTTACCGGACCATTTGCAAGCTCAGCTATCATTTTAGCTTTGATTTTATCTGCATTTTTCCCTGTAATTTGATTTTCAAGAGCAGATGGACATAAGATATCGCATTTAAGATTTAGAAGCTCTTCATTGGATATGTTTTTTGCCCCAGGAAAATTAGAAACTGATCCCGTTTTCTCTTTGTGTTTAAATATTTGATAAGGATCCAGCCCTTCTTCATTGTAAATTCCTCCTTTGGAGTCAGAAACAGCAATAACTTTTGAGCCTTGATCGTATAAAAACTGTGTTATATATAATCCTACATTTCCATATCCTTGTATCGCAGAGGTTGTTTTTTTAATATCCCATTTTAAGTATTTTAGGTATTCTCTAATTGTAAACCATGCACCTTTTGCAGTTGCATCGCCCCTGCCTAGAGAACCCCCTATAGATAAAGGTTTTCCAGTAATAACTCCAGGTGAATAATGTTGCCTCATCTTAGAAAATTCGTCCATCATCCAACCCATTATCTTTGGATTTGTATATACATCTGGTGCGGGAATATCTAATTCAGGGCCAATGAATTTGTAAATTGCCCCAATAAATCCTCTGGAAAGTCTCTCAATTTCTCGTTCGCTCATCTCCTTAGGATTACATATTATTCCTCCTTTTGCCCCTCCAAATGGGATGTCGACAACTGCGCATTTCCAAGTCATCCAAGCAGCAAGAGCCTTTATTTCAGAGGGCGATACATTCCAATGGTATCTTATACCTCCTTTTGTTGGACCTCTTGCGTCATTATATTGACATCTATAACCAGTAAACACTTTCACATTACCATTGTCCATGATAACAGGCACGTTTACCTCAATGAATCTCTTTGATTTTTTCAATGCTTCATATATTCCTTCATCGAGCTTAAGAACTTTGTTTACTTTATCAAGCTGCTTTAATACATTTTCAAAAGGATCTATGTTATCCATGGGATACTCTCCTTTATGTCGTAAATATTATAAGTATTTAAATCTTAGTTATGTTTTTTGGCAGGAAATATTATTTATATGTATTTAATAATTAAAATAAATGTCATGTGTATACTAATGAGAAATAAAATATATTATAATGGAACTAATTCACGTTGGAAGAAAATTAGAATATTAGCTCTATCCAATACTTATGATTTAAATCTCATCTTCCATAAATGAAATCATATATTTATTAAATAAAAGGTCCTTACCAAGGAAATTTTCACCATGGCCTGGAAAAACTTCTTTTACTTTTAGATCGCACAGTTTTTTTAATGATTGTTTTAAGTCCTCAAAATTTCCAGATGGTAGATCATACCGCCCAATTGAATCTTTAAAAACTGTATCTCCGGAAAACAAATATCTCTTATTATCTTCCAATAGGCATATAGATCCCGATGTATGTCCGGGGGTGTGAATTACTTTTAAAAAATAATCCCCTAAATCGATTTCATCCCCTTCTTTTAAAGGATTCACATCTTTGAAACCTTCAAAAGTTTTAGAAAATACCTGGAAATAAGTTTTATTTGTTGCATTTTGAATATCAAGATAGTCTTTCTCATGCGCATAAATTGGCACTTTGAAAAATTTATTTCCTCCAATGTGATCATAGTGACAGTGTGTGTTAATTATGAAGTCTATTTGTAATCCATTATCGTCGACATAATCATATAGTCTATAATTTTTATAAGTGCCAGTGTCAATTAGTACAGTTACGTCACTTTCTAGAATATAACAATTGGAGTCAATACCTAAGGACTCAATAAAATGAAACATTTAATCACATACATTGCTATTAGCCTAATGATTTTTTCAATTTTGCCAAATTTTTAATAAAGTCAGAATTTTTTTTTGTTACCAATACGTAACTTAAAATATCTTCTAATCTACTGACTGGAACAATTTTTATTTCCTTTCTTCTTGATTTTTCTAGATATACATCGTCCTTATTTGACTCAGGTATGATTACCTCTTTCATTCCACTTTCAAGTGCTGCTTCTATTTTTGCTGTTACTCCTCCAATAGGCAGGACATCTCCCCTAACTGAGAGTGAACCTGTCATTGCAACATCTTGTCTTATTGGGAGATCTTCTAGTGCAGAGATAACTGCTGTTGCAACAGATACACTAGCACTATCACCTTCAACACCTTCATATGCTTGAAGGAACTGAATAGTAATATCGTAATTTGAAAGATCCTTATTTGAATATCTTTTTATTAAAGAGGAAACAATAGCAATTGACTCTTTGGCTATTTCCCCAAGTTTTCCTGTTGCTATAACGTTGCCATGATTTTTTGATGATGATGGAGTTACTCCAACCTCAATAGGGGTAATAATTCCACTTCCTTCACCCAATACAGCAAGTCCATTGACTTTTCCTACTTGGGCACCGGTAGAATCAAATATTTGATATGCCTTTTTTCTATCAATATAATCATCTGCAATTTGGTGTTCAAGTGATCTTGAAAGTTTTCTCGCTTCTATAATGTGCTCAACTGTAACAATATTATCGCCCCTAGCTAATGCGACATCGCCTGCAGCTCTTACCATCCCTCCAAGTTCTCTTAATCTTAGCGTTAGATGATTTTTTCTATTACTTCTTCTTCTAGCTTCCTGAACAATCTCCGCTACCGCATCAAGGGAAAAATGTGGAATTTTTGCATCCTTTTTAACTTCCTGTGCAACAAATCTAACAATTTTCTTTATGTTTTCTTCGTTGGCTGGCATTGAATTTTCCATATATACTTCGTATCCATATCCTCTAACTCTAGATCGGAGTGCAGGATGCATATCTCTTAAAGTTTCAAGATTTCCTGCAGCAACTAATACAAAGTTACAAGGAACCTTTTCCGTTCTAACCATTGCACCCGAACTCATTTCACTTTGTCCAGTAATTGGATATGCTTTCTCTTGCATACCTGTTAAGATAGCTTGCTGCATTTGAATTTTTAATGTAGAAATCTCGTCTATAAAAAGTAATCCTTTGTGAGTTTTGTGAATCATCCCTGCTTCAACTCTTTCGTGTGCAGGCGTACCAAGGCCGCCTGATTGGAAAGGATCATGTCTCACATCTCCAAGCAATGCCCCTGCATGGGCACCAGTTCCATCTAAAAATGGGGCGTGATCCCACTTAGAATTATCAACTAATATCTTTGGTATCATAACTTGATTTTTGATTCTGAAAGTTTGCATTCCAAAGAAAATAATAACTGCAAGAAACATTCCCCAAAGCAACTGGCCCTGAGTTAATGCAATCAAAAGGATTGCTCCAATGACAAAAAAAAGTATCATTCTTTTACTTTCTTCCTGTTTTTTTGCCATAGCTTTGTGCTCATCGATAATAAGTCTAGCTTTCCCTCTTGGAACTGTTCTAATTCTTGGTGTATTCGGATCATCAGGATTTGGATATGCCAATATATCCTCTAAATCTTCTTTTGGGAGAAGTTCTGCCATTGCAAGACCCAACATAGATTTTCCGGTTCCAGGTTCGCCTATTAATAGTACATTTCTCCTCTGTTTTGCAGCAGTTTTAATGATTTCGACAGCATGATCTTGGCCAATTACCTGATCAATTAGATTTTCAGGCACTTCTATCTCTTCAGTTGTCGAAACATCATAAAAAGATTTAATCTGCGCCCTAACTTTCTTTACCTCTTCAGTAATGTCTATTAATTCTTCATTTAGAACCTTAGATTTTTTTTCTGAAGTAGCATGATTAGAAGTTTTTTTCCTTGTCATCAATATTTCCTCTAAAAAGACTTTAGAGGGTATAGCTTTCTAACCTTTAAAAATATATCGTAATGGCAATATAAGTACGATATCTATTAATATTGTATATTTTTGTTACCAGAATTCAATTAACTAGCAAAATCTATCTTAAGAGAAAAACATATTAATGATTATTTGTACTAAATTTAAAGGTGATTTAATGTTTATTACATCGCTGTCTTCAAAAACTACTTTAGAGAAGTTAAAAAGTGATTTTAAATTAATTAATTGTTATTTTGAGAGATTTCCAGACGGGGAAGGATATGTTAGATTTGATGAAAAAGTCAAAAAGATTAAAGAAATTCTGATTGTACAATCTTTATACTACCCTCAAGATGAGCATATAATGCAACTTTTTTTTATGATTGATGCTTTAAGGGATCTAAACATAAAAATTGATTTGTTAATTCCCTATATGGCGTATGCAAGACAGGACAAACGATTTAAGGACTGGGAATCTGTATCGGGAATCTCTTTAGCTAAAATGATAAATCAATTTGAAATTGAGCGCAAATATACTGTGGACATACATAATATTAATGTTACAAAAGCTATGAAAGGGGAAAATCTATCGGCCATGCCATTAATTGCCGATTATTTGACTGATTTGAAACTTAAGGAACCTGTTATAGTATCTCCTGACAAAGGCTCCATTGAAAGAGCTAAAATAGTTGCAAATCATATGGATGCAGAATTTGATTATCTTGAAAAAACTAGGATAACAGGGGATACAGTTGAAATAAAACCAAAAGAGATTAATACTAAGAACAGAGATGTAGCAATTGTCGACGATATCATATCGACTGGAGGCACTATGGCAAAAGCGTGTGAAGTTCTTAAAAGAGAGGGAACTTTAAAGGTATTATCTGGAGCAACTCATTTATTAATGATATCAAATGCTGAAGAAAAATTAAATATGGCGGGAATTGATAGAATTTTCGGAACTGATTCAATACCCTCTAAATTTTCAGACATTTCTATTGCAAACATTATAAAAGAGTTATATTAGGAGATTTAATGATTGATCTTGGAGAAATAAAAAAATTAAGAAAAAAATTTGGAATAACGCAAAAAGAACTTGCGGAAAAGGCAGGGGTTACTCAGGCATATATTGCAAAATTAGAAAACAAGCAAATTGATCCCAAACTATCTACTTTTAACAAGATTTTAAACGCTTTGGAAGAAATTCGGGCAAGGATGAAAAAAATACAAGATGTAATGGTCTCTCCTGTGATATATGTACACCCAAAAGATAAAGTGAGTGATGCTATAGCTATAATGGCAAAATATAATATTTCCCAATTACCTGTTTTAAGAAATGGTTCACCTGTTGGTAGTCTCTCTGAAAAATCTTTAGTAAAAAAACTTGGAATTGGGAAAATCTGTGAAAGCCCCGATATCGCTGTATCTGAGATTATGGAAGAAAGTTTTCCAGTAGTTTCTAAAAAACAGAGCTTTGTTGAAGTATATACTCTTTTGAAGGAAAACCAAGCTGTTTTAATTGAAGAAATGGGAAAAGTTGTAGGAATAATTACAAGGGCAGATATTCTGGATAAGATATAGAACTATAATAGTTAATTTTAAAAACAAATAGTCATTTCATAGAAAAAAGGAGGTTACATATGCCAATAATTAATTTTAATATAACAAAAGCTGAAGTTGAAAAGAAAAAACTAGAAAAAATTCCTGAAGGACCAGTAAGTTTTTCACAAACACCAAATATAGTATCAATTAAAGAAATGCAACTTTCAGGCCCAAGTGGAAGATTAAACGTATTAGATGTTGAATTTGATTTCGTTTCAAAATATGAACCTGAAGTTGGGATTTCAAGCATTAAGGGAAATATTTATTACCAAGAAGGAGAAGAATTTAGAAAAAAGATAATAGAGCAGTGGGAAGGCAAAAAACAACTTGACGCTGCATTTTTTGATGAAGTAATCAACGGAATTAATTCAAAATGTTATGTATTTTCAATGATGTTGATAAAAGAATTAGGGCTTCCAATAGCAACACCATTTAGGTATAGTGCTGCGGCACCAAATGATTCAAAACCTGAAAAGCCAAAAAAGAAATAATATTTCAATAACATATTCTATATTTTTCTTTTAGCCTAAAATTTTATACGTTTATTAACAAAGATTAAATAAATGGATGGCTTAGCCATCCATGAAAAAGCTTTTATAAAATAATTAGAAAGACCAATCGGGTTAGTTAACCTAATTTTAATCAGTTGAACACATAAAGGAGGAGATTATTTGGCATTAAGAGAAATGACACCATATAGGAGATTTATGTCAGCTATGCATGGAGGTCGTGTTGACAGACCTTCTGTTATAGCTCTTTCTAACTTTTGTAAAGAATTGATGGCATCTACAAATGTTACTTGGCCAGCATGTCAGACAGACCCAAAAACTTTGGCTCAATTTCAAGCTGGGAGATACGAAGTATGGGGTATTGATTTAATAATATCTCACAACGATCTAGTGTCCGAAGCTACAACATTAGATACAAAAATTGATTTGGGATCCGATGTACGACATCCGTCAGTTTTGGAACACAAATTAGAGAAAATAGATCCAACAAAATATGATTTACCTAAAAATTTTTTAGAAACAGGTAGGAATCCAATTATTGAAGGTGCAGTTAAAATTCTATCGGCGAAATATGAGCAACTTGTGCCTGTCTTTAGAACTGTTACCGGACCAATGACTGTTGCAGGGCATTTGTGGGGAGTAGATAGAATTTTGATGTGGTCAAAACAGGAAGAAAAAAAGTTTGAGGCTTGTCTTGATATTTGTACCGATCTTTGTATAGAAATTATTAGAAATTCTGTTGATTCGAGTGGTGCAGATGGATACTATTTACCAGATCCAACTGCTTCTGGTGACTTACTTGATCCAAAAGATTATCAATATTTCTTAGAGCCCAGATATAAGAGGATGACAAAAGAGTTAAAAGATGTCCCAGGTATGCTTCATATTTGTGGTGATACAAGGGGATACATGGATAGAATTCCTCACTCAGGATTTGATGCCTTTTCATATGAAGCCCCTGGAACTTCTACTAAAGAAGCTAAAATGGGTCTTGGGGATAGAATTACTCTTGTAGGTAGCTTAGAAACAATTCCTGTAATTATGCAAGGTACTACTGAATATGTGTATACACAAGCATTAAGGGATTTAGCAGATGGAAGTGACATTTTGTCACCTGCTTGTGGAACGCCACCATTTACACCAAACGCTAACATTAGGGCTATGGTAGAAGCTGCCGAACCAAAGAAAGTAAAAAGAAAAGTTGTTTTACTAAGTAAAGAAGAAATTATAAAGAAATACACTCCATCTAATCCTGAGTTCTCTGAAATAACTCATGCAGTCATGATCGGTGATGATGTAACAACTGAAAAATTAGTAGTAAAAGCACTAGATAAGGGTTTGAAGCCGATAGACATTGTCGAAGAAGCTTTGTTACCAGGTGCAATTGGTGTAGCTGAAATGTATGACGGCGGATACGCATTCGTTCCTGAAATATTACTTGCTGCCAATGCAATGAAAAAAGGTATCAGTCACTGTCAGAGCGCAATGGGAGACGTTAAACCAAAGGGCAAGATTATCATGCACGTTGCTTTTGGTGACGTTCATGCTATTGGAAAGGATATAGTAAAGTCAATTCTAACTGCAAAAGGATATCAGGTAACTGATCTTGGTGCAAGTGTTGACCCCGAAAAAGTAGTCGAGGCTGCAAAGAAGGAAAGGCCTGATATTGTATCCGGAACTGCCTTGATGACAACAACAAGAACTGCATTTCCAAAAGTCATAGAACTTTTGAAAAAAGAAGGCTTAGAGATACCATTCATAGCAGCAGGTGGGGCAGTCGATCCAGCATATGCAGAAACAATGGATTATGCCATATACTGTAAAGGACCAGGTGATGCTGAGCCTGTCTTTGAAGGTATAAGGAAAGGCAAAAAGTGGCAACAAATTAGAGAAGAAGAACACAAGAAATACAAGTAAATTATTTTATTTTTTCTTATTCTTTTTTAATACTTTTTTTCTAACTTTTATTATAGAGAAGATTTTCTCTCAAAAACTTTTTATATTTAAAAATTACCTTCTTTCTAGTTGATTTAAATGAAAAAAATTGCCATTATTGGGGGAACTGGGGGACAAGGTACAGGGCTTGCATTAAGGTGGGCTAGAGTTGGCCATGAAATCTTTATTGGATCTAGAGAGGAAAGTAAAGCTTGTATATGTGCCGATAATTTAAAAACCATTTGCATTGATGCTGCATGTACTCTATTAGAAATTGAGAAATCTGATATTCAATCTATTAAAGAAAGAGTTCCTGAAGCGAAGATATCGGGATTTGATAACTTAGAGGCTGCAAAAAAAGCAGATATAATTGTGATAAGTGTTCCTTATTCCCATCTGATTCCAACAATTGCATCTATTAAAGAAGCCCTTACTGAAGGGAAAATAATTGTTTCAGTAGTTGTTCCTCTTTCAACTGCTGTTGGTGGAAAAGCTACTACTTTGGTAATTCCATGGGAAGGAAGTGCTGCTGAAGTAATTCAAAGCTTAGTTCCAAATAATGTTCAGGTCATCGGTGCATTTCAAAATATAAGTGCTGAAAGACTATCAAATCTTGAAAATGATGTTAATTCTGATGTAATTGTGTGCGGTGGTTCAAAGGAGGGAAGAAAAAATATAATGGAACTTGCAAAGGATATACCAGGCATTAGAGCAATAGATGGGGGGCCACTTCAAAATGCAAGATTAATTGAGCCTATTACTGCATTAATTATAGGAATGAACATAAGATATAAGGTCAAGGAAGGTATGGGTATAAGATTTACATATATGCCTGAATAAATAAAATATATTTTATTTTTATTCAGAATACAATCCTTCCTTTTTATTGAATACTTCTATTATATTTCCATCTGGATCATAAAAATAAAAAAATCTCTTACCATTTATTTTTGGATGGACGTGTGATAGTGTTACTGGTTCAGAAATTGTCTCTATGCAATTATTTGTTAATTTTCGGTATAATGCATCAACATCTTCAACTTCAAATGCAAAATGATTAAATATTGAAGGGCTTTCCATAAGACCATTTTTAAATTCAACTAGTTCTATATTCACCTTTGATTTTTTATCAGATAATACTGCAAATACAACATCGAATTCATCTATACCTGTTACCTTTTCGAACTGTTCGCCACTTATCGGTTGTTCAAAAGTAACGTCTAATTCTAATGTTTCCTTATAAAATTTTTTTGATGTTTCAAGATTTGAAACAAGTAGGGCTATATGATTTAAAGTTGCCATAATACTTTAAGAAAATAATGATTTTAAAAGTTTTATGACTTTTTAAATATCTAATTGAGTAACCATTCAGAAAAATTAAGATTTTATGTTTAGTAGGCACTAATATTTGATAGTCTTTAGTATAACTAATGGCATAAAATTAAACTATTTATCTGAAAATAAATCATATAATCTTAAATAAGTCACTGTTTTAGTTTAATAATGAAAACAATGAGAATGCTAATTTTTAGATATATTGATAGACATTAATCATTGTTATATCGTTTCCAAAAAACAACTTGATGGATTATTTCTTGATATTAGGTAATATAAAATTTTGAAAGATTGCTGGAATGTGAACATGTTAAATTAAATAAAAAAATAATTTAATTCAATTACATATATTAACATCATTACTTCTTTTATTTAATAAAATAATCAAAATAAACAGAATTGAATATTAGTATTTTTCTTAAAAATAGTTAAAAATTAAAAAATAGCAAGAAGTTTTATAAATGAAGTGGAATAGAGCGATTAGGGAGCATAATGATGGACACCATTAAAAAGGAACTATTAAACGTAATTCAATCAGTTAGTCCGGTATCGATTGTAGTCCTCTTTTTTTTATCTTTTATATCAAAATCAGAAATACCACGCTTTATTGTCGGATCAATAATGGTTATTATTGGGATCACCTTGTTTCTTCTTGGCATTAATCTAGGATTTTTGCCTTTTGGGGAAGCCATTGGATCAGAGCTACCTATGAAAACCTCTTTAGTTTTTATAGCGATATTAACTTTTGTAATTGGTGTTATTGCTACAATAGCAGAGCCAGGAGTCAGGGTATTAATTAATCGAGTAGACTACGTGTCTGGAAGCAGCATTCCTCAAGCTATTTTGTTTCTCTCAATTGGCGTTGGAATGGGGGCTTTTTTATCATTAGCTGTATTGAGAATTATATACGGAATAAACTATGCATATTTATTTACAATAGGGTATATCTTCATAATTTCTTTATCTTTTTTAACTTCCCCTTCTTTTGTAGCTGTGGCCTTTGATGCAGGGGGAGTTACAACTGGATTAGTTACAGTGCCAATAATTTTATCTATAGGGATAGGGGTAAGTTCAGTGCTGGGTGGAAAATCAGCACTTTCGGATGGATTTGGACTTGTAGGGCTTTCTTCAATGGGACCTATTATTAGTATAATGGTATTGGGGGTATTATACGCTTGATAGGCTTTATTGAAAATCTTAAAAAAATAATATTAGAAGTAATTATAGTATTATTGCCACTGTCCTTTTTATTTTTAATCCTCCAAAGATACTTACTTAAGCTGCCTAAACAGTATACAAAAAATCTTCTTAAAGGGATTTTTCTCACCTTTGTGGGAATGATTCTTTTTTTTCAAGGAATTGATATTGGATTTCTACCTGCGGGTAATAGTATAGGAATTTATTTTGGTAATCTTAAATCTAATTGGTTGTTGATACCTTTAGGATTTCTAATGGGTTTATTAATTACATATGCAGACCCTGGAGTAATAATCATTTGCGATCAGATTGAAAAAGCATCTAGCGGGTTTTTAAGAAGTGGTATGGTCAAGAAGATCTTATCAATCAGCGTAGCATTCTTTGTATCTCTTGCTATGATTAAACTGGTATATGGCATAGCCTTAATTACAATAATCTTAATAGGTTACAGCATTGTGATTTTACTTTCTTTAATTTCTGACAAAGAGTATTTAGCCATTGCCTTTGACTCTGGCTGCGTAGTAACAGGCCCCATGGCTGTTACTTTTTTAATGGCATTATCTTTAGGTGCATCCTCTGTTATAGAGGGAAGAAATCCGTTAATTGATGGATTTGGCCTGATATCACTTATAGCATTGGCCCCCATGATACCTTTAATGATATTTGGATTAATTATTCGTTATAGGGGAGGTTTAACAAGTGAGTGAAAAAACAAAAGAATTTGATCTTATAGTAACTATAGTGAAAAAAGGATTTTCTGAACAGATAATTCAAGCTTCAATCAAAGCTGGAGCTAAAGGAGGAACGGTACTATTTGGAAGAGGTACAGGAATCCATGAAAAAAAGAAAATATTGGGAATACCTATAGAACCAGAAAAAGAAATAATATTGACCGTAGTGAGTAAAAAACAAACTGATGATATTTTAAAAGCCATTAAAAAGGCAGGCGAGTTGGATAAACCAGGTATGGGGATAGGATTTGTTATATCATTAGAAAAAGTAGTGGGAATGAGTCATTTAATGTCTGATGAATCGATTATTTCGTGAATAATGAAATAAAAAATATATTAAATTTTATAGGGAAAAATCTCCATAACATTTATCACCACTACATAATTTGCTGGGGGTAAATGTGGCATTTTCTCTTTTAATGTTTTAGATACGTTTTCAAATATGGGGCCAGAATTCATTAAGGATGCCTTTCCCTTTATCTGTGCTCCTTTATTGTTTTCTCGATCTAGAACATATAATGAAATATTTGGATTTTTCTTAAGATTGGATATAGTATGGGGAGATGCAATCTCAGCAAATACTAATCTATTCTTATCAATTATTGATATGCTGCCTTTAGGGGATACGTTTGGAATTCCATTTTCATCTGATGTGGAAACAAAAACTAAATGCTGTTTTTGAATCAAATCTATTATATTTTGTGGTATTTCCATGCAATCACCATTTTAAAATTATTATATATGTTTTTATAGTTACTGGATATCTTTTCATACTTAAAAAGACATTTAAATATAAAAAGTATGCTAATTATGGGATTTAGTTGGAAGAACCTTACAAAAAATTAATTGACATGGCAATGAATGGGGGAGCTACCTCCGTTAAAATCATATCTACAGAAGATATATATGTCAACGAATGGGTAAGGCAGAAATGTGAATTTGGCTGTAGATTTTATGCTAAACGTTTTACATGCCCACCATACATTCACTCTGTAAAAGAAACAAAAAAAATTCTAAAAGAATATAATACTGCCATGCTCATTCAATTTAAAGATTTGACTGAGAGGATGCAGTGGAGGGGTATACAAAAGCTAATGTCTCAACTTGAACGTGAAGCTTTTTTAGAAGGATTTTATAAAGCATTTGCATACAATGCTGGTGCATGTAGACTTTGTGATACTTGTCTTGCAGAAACTATTGAAAAAAGTACGGTATTTGATAAAAAAAAATGCATAAATAATATGATTGCTAGGCCCTCAATGGAAAGTGCTGGCATAGATGTATATAAGACAGCAAAAAAAGCAGGTTATGAGCTTAGAGTAGTTCAAAATGAAGACATGTGTTTTACCAGTTTCTGTTTACTATTACTAGAGTAATCTCATATCTTATGTTATTACTAATATAAGTAATACTTAAATTATAGCCTAATTTAATATAAATCCTTTTAAAGTTGTTTAACATATTAACTATAAACTTAACAATTATGAATTAATACCAATCATTCATTAATAAAGTGATTAATTGGAATCTCACAGGACTAAATCAGAAGAAAAAATTATTAAAGAGTTTAATTTAGAATATTCAAAAACAGGTAATACTGAAAAAGAAAAAGATACTATTTTTTATAATCTTAAAGAGTGTATAAAAGAAATTAATTGTTTATATGGTATTATGAAAATTATTGGGGCCCCTAATGTCTCTGTTGAAGAGTTATTCCAAAAAGTTATACAAATAATTCCCCTTGGATGGAGCCATCCTGAAATCACATGTGTAAGAATCAAACTTGAGGATCAAGAATTCAAATCAACAAAATTTTCAGAAACAAAATGGAAATTAAGTTCCCCGATAAAATATTATAATAATAAAATGGGAAAACTTGAGATTTATTATATTGAAGAAAGGTCTTTTAGAGAGATTGGGCCTTTCTCCCTATCAGAAAAAAAACTAATTTCTACAATTGCAGAAAAATTAGGGCACATACTGGATATGAAATATTTATATCAAATGTTAGAAGAAAGTGAACAAAAATTTCAAGTTGTATTCAATAATACAAGCGACGCCATATTTATTCACAAAGTGGGTGGAAATTTTATTGAAGCTAATCAGGTCACTTCAGATCTCCTAGGCTATGAAAAATCTGAACTATTAAATATGACGTTGGAAGATATACATCTCCCAGGATATACTAAAACAATTAATGACATGTTAGACGAACTTAAGAAGGCCGACTATTATTGTTTCGAAACAGAGATCGTAACAAAAGATTACAAACTCATCTCAGTTAAAATTTGTAACAAAATTATTGAATTAAATGGGGAATCCTCAATATTGAGTATAGTAAGCGATGTAACGGAGAGAAAACTGGCTGAAGAAAAAATGAAACGCCAGTTAATGAAATTCAATTTAGAAGCTGGAAAAATTTATCTAGTGAAAGAATCAAATAGCCTATTTGCAATTGAAGCCTTTAATGATCTTCTTAAAGTTGGATATCCGGGGTATATTTTAACTAGATCTTCAGAATCGGATTATTCTGACCGAATTAAGGGAAACTATAGGTATATATGGATTTCAGAAAAAAAAATTCCAAATTCTTTAATGCCCAATTATGGCGAAATAGAGGAATATTTGGAGGGTATCCCAAGAAAAAGCATTGTTTTAATAGATCGAGTGGATTACCTTCTTTCAAAAAATACTTCTAGTAAGTTTTTATCATTTGTACATCACCTAAGGGAAATGGCTCACATTAAAGGGATTACAATAATAATATCCGCTGATTCTGAATTATTTAGTAATTTTGAAATGAAGCTTGTAGAAAAAGAAACATTCAATATTTCCTTAATAGAAAAAGAAAAGCTACCAGATGCTTTGTTAGAAATTCTAAAATTTGTGTATAAAAAAAATATTAATGGGATAAAACCTACTTTATCTGACATAGGAAAAGATATCAATATTACTAGGCCCACTATAGGAAAAAGGATAAATCACTTGGTCAAATCAAATTATCTAACAGTTTCAGTTAAGGGGAGAAACAAGGTTGTTGAGTTAACTAATAAAGGAAAAGAGTTATTTTCATAATAATTTACATGTTTTACATGTTTTTTTACAAATCCTTATACTTATGTAAAGCCTATAATCAATCAAGTGTTTGAGATTAGGAGTTGAAAAAATGGGTTCTGTCGGTAAATGGATTTATGTTTCTGATGAGAAAGAATGTAGGAAATGTGGCCATACGACGCATACACATACATGCTTAGTTTGTGGAGAGATGTGTTGCGATGAATGCTGGAACGAAAAAACCTCTACGTGTGAAAAATGCATCTCAAAAGCATGGTGGAGAGATCTTTAAAGACCAATATAAGATAACACGACTAAGTGTATATGCCCCTATATTTGAAGAAAACTCTACGGATTTGTGATACAATATTTCTTAGGCTATATTTGATAATGCTTTATTTATTCTAGCTGTTTTTTGCATATCGCACTTTGTAAGTAATATTAAAAAATATCAAATTATAAAATTTTTACTTAATATGGAATTGTTACTATAAAAAAATTAATTAAAAATAATTTCGTAGTTAATAAGTAATCTCTTCAAATATTAATTGCTAAGCTACTATATTCTTTTTATTTTCCTTGAATGAAAAATATTAATCTAAAAGAAATTTTTGAGTTATTCCCAAATAACTTTATAAGATATTATTAAAAGTTTGTCCAATGGACATAAAATTAACTCAGATGTTTTCTAATGTATCTTTGAACTTAGGAATTAAGTATAAAATAATCTCAGAATATTACCCATATAAACACATAAAAAATACTGCGAGAGCTAAAAAAGGTATTTTGTATGTGAGGGTATCGGATAAATTAAAAGATGCACCACCAGAAATTAAAGAAGCTCTTGCATATATTCTTTTATCTAAGATCAAGGGAACAAGAGTAGCGCCACGTTATAAACGAACATACAATGATTTTATCCATGAGTTAATTATAAATGAGCCTTCAGGCATAGCAAGTGGACTAAACGATCCTGTTGGAATCTATTTTAATCTCGAAGAAATTTTTTATTTCATAAATAATAACTATTTTTCTAACGAACTATCTAAGCCTGCATTAAGGTGGTCAAAGAAAAAAGCATATAGAATTTTTGGGAGATATGATAGGGCAAAAAACGAAATAGTAATATCAAGAATACTGGATGATAAAAAAACTCCTAGGTTTGTAATTGAATATATTATGTATCACGAAATGCTACATATTAAATTTGGATTTACTTATAAAAAAGGTAGAAGAAGGGTGCACACAGGACAATTTAAAAAAGAAGAGGAAAAATTTTCTTTCTATACAGAATCCATTAATTATTTAAAAAAGATATCTGGGAGAGAGAAGAGATCTCTTTTTTAGAAAGTCTTTTAAGTAGATTTTAAGCTTAAATAGCATATTTGGAGATTTTATGAGAATAGTAATGAAATATGGCGGAACATCTGTTAGCAATGCTGAAAGATTCCTTAATACAGCTAATATAGCAATAGATACTTACAATAAAAAAAATGAAGTTATTGTAATAGTTTCTGCAATGTCTGGTGTAACCGACATGCTTCTCGGGGCTGCTGACATATCTCTTAAAGGTGGCGATATTGCCCCTATCCTTAATGAACTCAGATTAAAACACTTTGATGCTTGCAAATACATCAAAAATGAAGAATTATTAAAGTTAACTAAAGAAGGAATTGATACCCTACTAGTTGATTTAGAAAAAAGTTTGATTGGAGTTCACTACTTGGGAGAGCTTTCTTTACGTTCAAAAGACAGAATAGTATCATTTGGAGAAAGACTCTCAAGCTTAATATTATCAAAAACGATTGAAGCTCAAGGAGTAGCATCTGACAAGATTGATGCATTTTCATTAATTGTAACAGATAGTAACTTTGGAGAAGCATCTGTACTGTTTAATGAAAGTTATAAAAAAATTTCTGAGACATTACTACCGTTACTAAAAAAAGGTACAATTCCCGTTGTTACTGGTTTTATTGCAAAGAGTAAAGACGGAGATATTACTACTCTTGGCAGGGGTGGTTCTGACTATACTGCTTCAATAGTTGGTGCAGGAATAGCTGCAAGTGAAATATGGATAATGACTGATGTAGATGGTATAATGACTACTAATCCTAAAATATGTAGCAATGCATATAGAATACCTGAAATGTCATATCTTGAAGCAATGGAACTGGCATACTTCGGTGCTAAAGTCCTACATCCGAAAACTATTGAGCCTGCAATTTCTAAAAACATTCCCGTTAGGGTTAAAAACAGTATGATAGATTCGCCTGGCACTTTAATTCTTAAAGATACTCATACAAATCATAAAGTTGTAAAAGCTATAAGCATAATTGAAAACACTGCGATAGTATATGTTTCAGGTGCAGGTATGATAGGGGTTCCTGGTGTAGCGGCTAAGGTTTTCAAAGCATTGGGGGACTACAATATCAATGTCTATATGATTTCCCAAGGATCTTCAGAAGCAAATATATCATTTGCCATATCAGAGAACGATATAGAAAAATCAGAAAAAGCATTGAAAGAAGCCTTTCCAACTAAAGAGTTAGTTAAAGATATTTCGCATATTAAAGGAGTGAATATAATAAGTGTAGTTGGTAAAGGCATGAAGGGTGCTGTTGGAACTGCTGCAAAACTATTTACTGCTATAGCAAAAGAAAATGTAAATATTTTAATGATTTCTCAAGGATCTTCGGAAGTCTCAATATCCTTTGTGGTTTCAAAGGAGGATGGTTATAAATCTATAAAAGCTATCCACAAAGCATATCTTGAATAAATTTATTTTCTCTTTTCAATTACTTTTAGTCTCAGTTCAATAGCTTTTTTTCCCTTTTCACTTGGCGCATAAATTGGTATTTTTGTTTTAGTTTTGTAAATTCCTTTATTATCCCCGATTTCGATTAATTCTTTTGACATACATGCAGTAATTACATCGCCGTGTTCCATAAATACATATGCATCATCTTTAGATATACCTGTCATATGAACTCCAAAAACTAAAACATTGCATAAATTATCTTTTTCAATTTTCCTTATTTCTGGGATATCTTTTGCATTGGAAATAGTAATTGCTATATTTTTATACCCCTTTGAGATGGCCTTTTTCAGTCCTTCGATTTGATTAATGTCTGCATTTTTCGGATTTAATACATTGGAGTCACCAACAAAAGAAATTACTCCTTTAATAGGGACAGTTCTTATCACTCCTGATATTCTCCCTGCCAATCCTTCAACTACCTCTGGATCTGTGACAATAACAGTTCCACACCCATCCGAAACTATAACTGCAGCGTCTAATACTCCTTTTTTTATTAAAGTGGAAATAATTTCACTAGCACCAATAGAAAGAAAATCTTCTGAGGGAAATCTTCTATTTTCAGTACACATGCCAAAATCCTTTATTCTAAATTCAATATTGTCTTTGATAGACTCTTTAGTTAACTTTTTTATACCCCGATATTTATCAAAAAGAGGGCAGTAATCAATAACAGGATCTTCAACACTTATGACTTTACCATTTTGTATTACTATTCGTGATTTACCTAAAGCTTCGATTATATGCTCTTCCATGATAATTAATAAAAATAAAGCTTTAAAAGTATAATGTTAACATATGTTACAATGATGAGCGACCCCTTCTGAGCAAACGCTATGATGAAGATTTTGAGTTCTGAGCTCAAATCTAATAAAGTCGTAATCATGTTGGACGCTAATACATTCTTTCAAGAGAAAGACATTTAGGACAAATATATGTGGTAATATATCTTTCATTTCCTTCGGGAAATTTATCCATGTTAATATGCAAAATTCCAAAATGACCCTTATAATCACAATTGTTACATTTTATTATATCTCGGGAAATGTTATGTTCTTCAGTGATCTTATAAAAATTTTTAATATCGTCAATTTTAATTGGTTCTGAAAGAAGTTTTTCTATAGATTTCTCCAGAGTTTCCGAATTAATAGTTTTGACTATGGTGAAAACATATTCATTCATAGATATCGTTAAAATTCGAGTAAATAGATATATAAATTTACCCTTTCTTATAAGTGATCATCGAATCCATATTGATATTTGTTGAACTAATGTAAAATGAAAGTGGAATAAGTAGTAAAATTAAGGGATAAGGGCTTATTTCTATTGAAACTAAAAATACTGATAATATAAGGCTATAATATGGAATTAATGACGTGTTATTTTTTGTTTTATTATATAACTTGAAAAGTGATATAGAAGTGAGTACAGTAAATATACTAACTTCAAGAATACCTCCATCAAAAATTGGTGGGCCAAATATAGTAGAAGTAATATTATGAGAATAATTTAATATTTTTTCACTTATAATATATCCCGTTGTCGTTTTTGTCAATAAGTTAAAACTTCCTAAAAAGTTAAAATTTACGAAGGTGCAAATTTTGTCAAATACATCAAATGTGAATGTGAATCTATACCATAATAGTTCAAATGGATTTAATTTCCAGTTTTGGGGTAATAATAATATTGTTAGATACCCAAGTATCACAGTTATAATTAAACCAACTATTCCGAAATACATCGCTTTATGTCTTATATCGATCATATAAAAAGTGATTATTGTTGAGAGTATTGAAATAATAATATAAGTTCTAAACCCATACAGTATAAAAATAAATAATGAAATTGATGGAAGTAGAATATTTACTGGATATCTGTTTCTTTGAACTCCAAAGTTACTTGATATAAATACAAGGGAGTATCCAAGCACAAAAATTGGATTAAGGGCGGATTCTCTAATCAATGGATTAAATAAAGGTAGTTTTCCTAAATAGATAATGTTTGCAAGACATAATCCAACACCCAGTAAATAGATTCTCTTATAATATTTTGAAAAATAGTTTTTTTTAATCATGAAAAGGATGATCAAAGATAATAGTGATAAGGCAATAGAATAAAAACTAAATCTCTTGTAAGTAAATAATACTACAAGAAAAAAAATTATTCCAACTAGAAAATGTTCACTAACATTAAAATTTAATTTACTGCCAATTATAAAAGCTGAGCTTATCAAAAATATATAAACTATAGTATACCTAGAAATTCCAGGAACATACCATTCTTTGAAGTAATTTTTTCCTATTAATCCCAATGTACAAAATAAAATAAAACCAATAAAAAAAATATATGGTGAAAATACTTCCTCTTTAAATTTCAAGATAGTCCCCAGGCTCTAATATTCTCACTTCTGTGCCCAATTCAAGTTCATTAACTAACATTTTAAATTCACTTGGATTTTGTCGGATTAAATGTGTCGTGTTATAGTGCATCGGAACTACTATTTTAGATTTAATGTATTTGGCAGCATAAGCGGCTTCTCTTGGCCCCATTGTATATCTTGAACCTATTGGGAGCAAAGCTACATCAGGTTTGTAAAGTTCACCAATTAGTTTCATGTCTTTAAAAAGTCCCGTATCCCCTGCGTGATAAACAGCTTTATTTCGTTCTCTTATTACGAAACCAATAGGATTCCCTCCAGAATATCCTCCTTTATCCATGACATTGATGCAACTTGAATGATCTGCTCTAACCGCAGTTATTTGTATGCCTTCAATTTCAATTGTTCCACCTATATTCATTCCCTCAGTTTTTGTTAGTCCATTTTCTTGGGCATAAAGTGTCAATTCGTGTATAGCTACAAATATAGCCCCAGTATTTTTACATATCTCAATAGAATCCCCAAGATGATCCCCATGCCCATGTGTAGCTAACACAATATCTGCTTTCCTAATATCACTTGCTTTTAAACAAGCTTTGGGATTTTTGTTCAGAAATGGATCAACAATTAAAGTTTTTGAACCCGTTATTCTGAAAGCGGAATGGCCCAAATATTCAATTTTCATATTTAACACCAAATTAGTATAAACATATTAGTATAAAAATTTTATTACTAATTGTTTTAGTAAATGATCTTCACATACATTTTAAAGTTTTTTTGTAAAAAATGAAATTATATTATTTTACATTTTCTTTAATGTAATTTGTTTCATGATGTAAATTAAAAAGATACTATTCAAGAGGTAATGATTCAGATAACGCTATTTCTATCATCTTTTCTAATATTTTACCAATTTCAAAATTTCTAATTTCTAAAATTTTTACTTCTCTCTCTTCTAATTCCATTTTTTTCGTTGAGGGTGGGAGAACTATAAGTATATCTTTGTCATCAAAAAGAAATAATAATACTTTTGGCGTGAATGGTAGTATTCTAATATTAAATATAAATGACATTTTTTTAAGCTCTTTAGCTAATTCATTATTTAACAATTCACTTTTTATAAAAAGATTTTTTGGGCCATATTTATTTTTAAGAATCAAATTGATTTTTTCAAAAGCGATCTGATTATAAAAACCATAAACACAGGTCAGTTGATTTGAAGTATTACTTAATTTTTCAATTTTTTTATAGAAATTTTTCCAATTTCTTTCCACATTAATTGTTGGTGAAAGTTCATATCTATCTTTTTCTAAAAGGTTTTCTAAATTGAATTTAATTTTTTCTGTTATTTGTACACTTTCATCGATATATTCTTCTATTCTACTATCTATATCTCCTAAACTAAATAATGAAGGTCTTCCTGTCTTTTTTTTAATCCATTGTTTTTTTAATAAGCTATTGATAGTATCGTAAATTCTTGAATAGGGCACTCCAGAATTAATAGATATTTCTTTAGCAGATATCTCATTATTTTTAGCTATCGATATCAACACTCTTGATTCGTATTCTGTTAGCCCGACTCTCATAAGTTGTTTTTCTATTTCCATATAGACAATTAATACTTTTAATATATTAAAGTTATGAAAATATTTATATTTAAATTATAAAATACGAAAAGTATGAATGTTAGAAGAGCTATTCAGACATTAACTTTGGCAATTTCCATAGTTGCTTTTGTAATATTTGTTAAAAGTAAAAAAGAGGCAATTTTACTTTTGTGGATGTTAGGCTTATCATTTGCATCTTTGCTAGTTGGAAGACTATTTTGTGGTTATTTTTGCCCTTTCCATGCTTTTGATAAAGGCATAGGATTTATTTTTAACAAAATAAATCTTAAAAAAATTAAAACACCAAATTCATTAAAGAAAGGATTTGTTTACTACACTATTTCAACAATACTACTTTTATTAGTAGTACTAAAAATATTTAGTTTAACTATGCCAATTAGGCTAAAACTACCTTTTTTGATAATAGCATTTCCCATTCTAGGTGTATTCACTTCTGATTTATGGCATAACTATCTATGTCCTTTCGGTTTGGTAATGAAACTACCTTCGTTTAAGAGGATCTTAATGCCAAAAATAGACAATAATACTTGTACCAATTGTAATTTATGTAAAAATATATGCCCCACTGAAGCAATAGAATTAAATAATAATAGATTACAAATAATGGATAGCAGATGCATTCTGTGCTATAAATGTGAAAAAATTTGCAAATTTGATTCAATAAAAATAAAAAGTGATTAATATGAAGGTAGTAAAATTAAATGAACAAAAAATAGCTGAAACTCCACACAAAGTGGATGTTAGAAAATTATACGATACTGAAAAAGCTCAGGCTATTCATATTACTTTGAAGCCAGGAGAAGCTCTACTTAAACACATCACTCCTGTTGATGTATTTTTTTATGTATTGGAAGGTAAGGGAATTGTAGAAATTGGAAATGAACAAGAAGAAGTGCACCAAGATGAACTTATTGAAAGCCCAGCAAAGATTCCACATAGATTAATGAATCAAAGCGAAGATATATTCCGCTTTCTTGTAGTGAAAGTTCCAAGGCCAACAGAACAAACAAGAGTTTTATGACAATAATGAATATGATTGATGATGCCATAGTGGTATAAATTGAGAATTTACTTTTATTAAAATTACTCTTACTTTTTTTAAAATATTATAACGAATTTACTTGAAAAATCTTAAAAGATCAAATCAGAAACGAATAAATATTAGACTAAATGAAAAAATGATATTTGCTGATTTAATTATTTCACTAATGAAGTTGAAATCTTAAAATAACGGCTCTATTTTATTATTACTAAAACAGAAATTATTGTTCAACTTAGTTTTTTTGTTTATCTGTATATTCCGACTCAATATTTCCAACAACGAAGAAGATTGTAAAACAAACAATTAAAGTTGTCACGGGTGTGGGGAGTCCGAATAAAGATAATTTAAAAATTGTAAGCAGTATTGTGATTAAGAATCCTCCGATAAGTGTTATAGCTCCAGTAAAATCTTTACCAATTTTATAGTGAAATATCCCAAAAATTAGAGGTAATGTACAAAGTAGTATAGTTGAAGATAATACCGATAGTTCAACTATATAACTTATTTTCCTAACTGCAAATAATCCAATAAATATTGTTAGAATAACTATGGAGATCCTACCATAAAATATTCCCTTTTCTTTTAAAATATCTCTTGAAACCATTGAAGAAAGAGTTAATACTATTGAATTGGCTGTTGTTATTGCTGCAGCCACTATGCTCAGTGCCAATAAAAGAGATAACCACTCTGGCATAAGTGAGAGTAATGTTGGCGTGACATTATCTCGATATTGAACAACTGGAAACAATCCTTGAAATGTTAATATTTTTAAACTAATACCAATGTACGTTACGATTACGGTGTAGACTAATCCAAAAAATCCGAAATATATTATCATCTTTCTTAAAGCACATAAATCTTTTGGAATAAACAATCTTTGAAACACCTGTGGATTTGTTAAAGCAAAAAAAAACCAGGGAAGAGTTAATCCAATAAAAAAACTAGGAGTCCAAATAGCATTTGGAACATACATCATGTTTCCCATAGAGGGCAAGGAAGTATACTCAAGTCTATAAGCTACCCAAATTAACGCAAATATTGATACTACAATCATAAACGCCCCTTGAAGCGAATCAGTTAATGCCACACCCCTTAATCCTCCTACAAAAGCCCACAGTGCGATAATAACTCCAACAATTAGAATGCTAGTAGTAAAGCCTAAATTTGAATTAGTTTCAAGTATTAAGCCTATGCCAGTTAGTTGCACTGAGGTATATGGTATCAATGCCAATAAAGATATTATTGCCGTAATTTTTGATGTTTTTTTTCCATATCTTTCTTCAAGTAATCCGGAAGGAGACACTATTCCTTTTTCTCTCGCAATCTTCCATATCTTTGGCCCATAATATGATAAGAAAAATAATGTTCCTACAAGATAAGTTAATTCGAATCCAAGTGCACCGACTCCCGTAGCATAAGAAAGACCAACTAATCCAACCATCATGAAAGCAGAATAGGTTGTAGCTGCATATGTAAGGGCAGAAACAATGCCTCCAATGTTTCGGCCTCCAATAAAAAAACTTTCTTGTGTATTGGGGCCTTTGGAATACAAAGCAACAATTGTACCAATAATCGCATAAATTATAATTAATATCAGTATATTATTCATTTACCCACCTTTTAGTTGAAAAATGAATATAAACCAAATAAATTAAAGTTACAAGAGTCCAATAAATAAACGTAGTAAAGTCCTGAGTTTTGATGAAAAAAAATGGTATAGCCATTAGAATTACAATAAATACTATTTCTAATTTTTTCATTAATGCTTGCTATAAAAAAAACTATTTATAAGTTTTGCCATGTTTAAAGATATAATAATCAATGAACTATTATCCTATTAGATTTTTCATAATAAATTATTTATACTACCATTAATTACTACTATTATGTTTCTCTTAGATTCAGACTACAAAACGTTTAATGAAAAGGCGTATATCAGATTGATACTTAAAAATGATTCTAAGATTGAAACGTTTTATAAAGATTTTGATCCTTACATTTGGGCGGTTTGTGATGAAAATGAATTTGAATCTACTAAGGATAAAATTGAAGGAGTAACTAAAGAAGTAAATGGTAAATCATTATTTATCAAAAAGTGCATACCCGAAGATAGATATCTTTTTGGGAAAAAAGTATCTGCCATGAAAATAATTTTTAATCATCCATCTGATGTACCCAATCTTAGAAAAGAAATTGAAGATTTAACTAAAATATATGAATATGATATTCCATTTGCAAGAAGATTTCTCATTGATAAGAATCTCACCCCTGCTATATACTATGATTTTGAATTAGAAAAAGAAGGAAACATGTCGTTTGTAAAAAATTTTCAAATTACAAATAATCAAAATCTTTCAATTAAAGTATTTGCCTTTAATATAGAAGTTTATTGCAAGGCTAAGCCAGATCCTAAATACGATCCCATTATTATGATGGGAATTTCCACTAATGATTTTGATAAAGTTATTACTTACAAAAAAGTTACAGCAGACTATATAGAGATTGTAGATAATGAACTATTAATGATGAAACGCTTTTTTGACATTCTTTTAGAATACAATCCTGATATAATCTATACCTACAATGGAGATTCTTTTGACTTTCCGTATATTTATGAAAGGGCAAAAAGACTTAAGATTAGTCATCCAATTTTAAACGAGATAAAAATAGATAAAAGGGGGATAAATGATAGTAGTAGAATCTCTGGAATGGTCCATATAGATCTTTATCCATTAAGTAGAAAACTTCTGAGTTTAAACAAATATACGCTTGAAAACGTATATCTTAATTTTTTAGGTAAAGAAAAAACTAAACTCCAGCTGGCCGAAATGGATAAATTATGGGAAGAAGGAACCCAAGATGGAATATTAAAAATAGCACTGTATAATAAAGAAGATGCAGTAGCTGCAAAAGATATTGGGGCTGCAATAGGCCCTTTAGAAATAGAACTCTCAAGAATAGTGGGGCAAAATATTTTTGATATATCAAAAATGGCATCTTCTAATATGGTTGAATATCTTTTAATGAAGCGGGCATTTCAAGAAAAAACTATAGTTCCAAATAAACCAAAAGGCAGTGAATATCTTGAAAGATCTTCTGATACATATGAGGGCGGATTTGTTTTAGATCCACAAAAAGGGCTTCATGAACATATTGCTGTTTTTGATTTTAGATCCCTATACCCTTCTATAATTATCGCACATAATATTGACCCAAATACTATAGGATGTGATTGTTGTAATAATACCTCTCCAGATGGAGTTAATTTTTGCTTAAATAAAAAGGGATTTATCCCTGAAATTTTAAAAGAACTAATTGAGCGAAGAGTTCAAATCAAGAAAAAATTGAAAGAAACTTCTGATAGAAATGAGAGGACTATTTATCAATCCCAACAATGGGCTTTAAAAATTCTTGCTAATTCTTTTTATGGGTATATGGGGTACCCTCGCTCTAGATGGTACTCAAAAGAAGCAGCGTCTAGTATAGCTTCATGGGGAAGGCAATACATTCACAAGGCAATAAAAATTGCCGAAGATATGGGATTGAATGTATTATATGGAGATACTGATAGCTTATTTGTAGGATTAGGTTCAGAAGATATGAAAAAATCAAAAGAGTTTAGAGACAAAGTTAATTCGACGTTACCTGATTTTATGGAACTTGAGTTTCAAGGATATTATCAGCGAGGTTTTTTTGTTTCAAAGAAAAGATATGCTATTATAGATAAAGAAAACAATATTACAACAAAGGGATTAGAGGTCGTGAGGAGGGATTGGGCAGATATAGCAAAAAAGACACAAGAAGAGGTATTAAAGGCAATATTAGAAGGTAAAGGTCCGGAATACGCAGCTGAAATAGTTAGAAAAACTACTCAAGAATTAATTGAAGGAAAAACTCCATTAGACTCTCTTATTATTTATACTCAACTTACAATGCCTCTTTCAAGTTACAAGCAAATAGGCCCTCATGTAGTCGTAGCAAGACAGATGAAAGAAAAAGGAGGGGATATCAAAGCGGGTTCAATAATTTCTTTTATAGTAAAAAACGGAGATGGCATGATTAGGGATAGATCCTATGATGTTGAAACATTCAAAAACGAAGGATATAAATATGATGCAGAATACTATATTGATAATCAAGTTCTTCCCGCTATAATGAGAATTCTTAAAGGATTTGGCTACACGGAAGAGGATTTAAGATTTTCAAAGAGTGTGCAAAAAACTCTAGGTGATTATTTTTAAATGCTAGCACTTTTTTAAACAATAACTATCTTTTTAATATCTTTTTGCTCTTCTTATCTTAAAGCATTCTTTGCAATATATCGGTCGAATCCCATCTGGTTTAAATGGAACTTTAGTCATATTGCCACATTCAGAGCATACAGCTTCATGCATTTCTCTAAATTCTCCTCTAAAACCTTCAACTTTTTTTTCATTCATTGCCATTACATCCATTACTAAATAATCCCTACATTTAATTGTAAAATAAAATATTTAAAATTTACGGATAAAAATATTAGAGTTCAACGGTGTAAAGCGTCACCCCCCTTGCAAGTATAGTCGCTTTTATATGGCTACATAATTCAAATGTATAAAATCATCTTAATTTTATATAAACGTCTTATCATAAAAAATATAAATTAAAAATATGGGCGCAATGTCTTTACAATTTGTATTAACAATTGCTGTATGTGAAAGTAATCATTTATACAAATATCTTATTGAAATACACATAATAAAATTTACCAAATGTTAAAGCTTTAAAAGAACAATACTTAAAAAATATTAAAGTACTAACAAATACACTTGATTTGTAGAGTTTTCAGGTAGAATCTAAAAAGTTAGTTTAGATCACACCTAACAGCTAAATGATTAATAAAAAAATAATTAAAAATAAACAATATTTCAATTAAACTTAAAACCTAGTATATTAATCTCCAGTATATATTTAAATCTGTCATCATTTGGAGGGCTTAGGATTGGCAAGGAAAAAAAAAGTTCCTATTTCTTTTTGGGAAGAACAGCTTATAAAAGAAAAACAAGAGAAAAATGATCCTGAGAAAATTAAATTTATCAGAAATGTGCTTATTTCTGAATATACTGCTCTTTATGAAAAATATTTGAATAAAGGAAATTATAAAAAAACAAATGAAGTTAATGACAAGATCCATGAACTAAAAAAAGAAATAGATGTTAGTTCAAAAGAGGAAGTTGTTTGGCTATTTGAAAAAAAAGCTCTTGACTATTTACAAAGCTCTTCATATGACGAGGCAATTTCATATTTTAAAATAGCACTTGAAAGAGCTCTTACTATATCTACCATAAAACATGAAGAAATCAATAACATTAAACAAAGTCTTAAGAAAGCCCATTTTGAAAAAGGATCTGCCCTTTTAAATCAGCAAAAATTTGATGATGCAATAGCTGTGTTTAAAAAAGTATTAGACTTCAGTGTAGAAAATAGTGGTAAAAAATCTGAGGAAACTCTTGAAGCGCTAAACAATTTAATAAAGTGTTATAATCAAAAGGGAGAATATCTTGCAAAAAGAGATAGGTTTGAAGATGCAATCAACACTATAGATAAAGCTATAGAAACTACCAATGATATGGGTATTGAAACTGAAATCTTGAAATCTGCTAAAGAAAACATTATGAAGATCCAATCCTCATTCGCATTTAATCAGATAAAAAATGGCCAATATGACTCTGCAATATTTACATTTAAAAAGATTTTAGATATGGCATTACAAGTATATGGCAATGATTCTAAAGAATATTTTGAATCTAAGAGCAATTTAATTAAAGGATACTATATGAAAGGGAAGGCCCTTCTTGAAAAAACTAGGTATGATGATGCAATTTCAGTATTTGAAAAATCAGTTGATCTAGGGAAGGACGAAAAAGGATTTTTTAGCGGACAAGTAAATGATTCAATTGATGGAATCATTATGGCATATTTCGAAAAATCATGTGCTTACGAAGAGTATGGCAAATATGAAGAATCAATATCAAATTTAGAAAAAGCATTAAAAATAGCTACTAAATATCAAGTTAATAAAATAAGGACTAACTATGTTACTGACAAGTTATTTTCCATTTTGAAAAGCGAATATGATTCTGCCTCTAGGACTCACAATTCTCAAAAAATGAAAGAAGTACTTGATATTGCTTTGAACCTCTTGAGAAGTGGGTATGATTCTATAAATTTTGATGAGAGTACTATAAGGGCCTACTTTGAAGAAATTAGAAATCAAACTTCTGGAGAAAGAGAAAAAAAGTCTTATAAATTTAATGAAGAATATACAAAAGAGAGAAAAAAGGAAAGACATGAAAAAAGAAAAAATACTATCGATGAGATTTCTATTAAAGAATTACTTATTAAATTTGAACTAGAGGATAATGGCAACATTACTAAAGAAATAATTAAAGAACAATATAGATATTGGGTGGATCTTCTTCATCCAGATAAGAATACCAATAAGAGCGATGTCACAATAAAAAAGGCAGAAGAGAAATTAAAAGAGATAAATAAAATATACAAAAAACTTATTGAATTTTATCCGAAATAATAGTTTAAGTCCATATCTATTAGTTTTTGACACAGACGTGTCAAATTAGTTTAGCTATTTCTTCAGCTGCCCTTTTCATATCCAAGAATACTAATCCCAATTTTGCATCTTTTCTTGCTAAAGTTGTTAGAACTGCTTCTTCACCGGCACCCATTAATAAAATATAACCATTCTGTCCCTTTACAAAAACTTCTTCAAGAGTTCCTTTCATCAATTCTTTGGAAGTCCTTTCACCCAAAGAAAGCATAGCTGCAGACATTGCAGCAACTCTATCCTCTTCAACGTCTTTTGGTAAAGCGCTTGCTATAACCAATCCGTCTGTAGAGACGATAGCGGAAGCTTCGATATCTGGAGAAGTTCCACCAAGATTTTTTAACATTTCAGTTAATTTTTCAATTCGACTAGCCATTAAATTACCACCTTAATCTTTAAATTTTTCAAATGAAACTAAACAAGGACTTTCTTTATTAAAGTCAAATTTGTATAGATACTTTAAAGACTCCCCTTCTTTGTTAAATTCCATGGCTCCGAGCAGTGTTATGGCCCTAAGGCATGCAATCTCTTTTCCTTCATCAATAAGTCTTGTGCAATGGGACTTATAGGGACATTCAATAGCCTTAAATGTAAAATTATTGTCATCTCCACTCATTTCAAAACCAGCTTTGTTAAGAAATTCAGCTTTAACTAGTGCATCAACAAACATCTTAGCAGTATTGTATGGGCTTAGGCCTTTTTGAAACTCCATCCCCAAATCTTTCCATGATTCAATAAATGGTCTAATAGCTATAGTCCCCCATCTTCTATAAAATAACTTTGGTTTGTCAAAAAATATATTTGCAGTATTTTCAACGCCATAAAGCCAGGCATTCATTATTGTGCTTGTATATTTCAATTTAATATTTATGTCCATCTAGTTCACCTTTGAGAAATTCGCAATTTAAATCCATTTTATCATTAAACTATTAATATTTAAAGCTTTTCCTTAAATTAAATTCGAAAAAATATGATATAATCAAATTAAAATAAAAAAGCTTGGATAAAATTTAGTATCATACAAATGGATTGTTCTATACACATTAGTAACATCTGAAATCTTGACATGATTCATAGTTATCTATAAATTAATCTATATTAAATATCGTATTATCGTACTTAAGTTATTAATAAAGAATATTATAACTGTCAGTATTTCTTTTATAAAATAAGGAAAATCAAAAATAACATATTATTGTTTAGCTAAATAGTTAAATAACATTCAAAAACTAGTAATTAAAGAGCTTAAATGAAAGAAAAGATAATATTTTCAATTTCAGTAGCAGTAATTTTGATTGCTTTGATGTTTCTTGCTATCTTGCCCCCTAAAAATGCCAATACGATTTAGTTTGATACTATATTAATTGGAGAATACTCAGGAATATCTGAAAAGGATCTTTTTGTGATTAATACAAAGGAAGAATGGAATACATTTATAGGCAAAATAAAAAATGATCCAGAGTATAATGAAAATATTGATTTCGATGAAAAATATACTTTTATAGCTGTTACTATGGGAGAAAATCAGACAAAAGGTTATAGCATTGAAATAAAAGAAGTCTATGCGTTCAAAGATTATGTTAAACTATATGTCATACAAGAAATCCCATGTGCTGGGTTTGACTATGAAACACAAATAACTAGGCCATTTCACATTATTAAAATAGCAAAAACTTACAAGACTATACGCCGTTAATTTTTTAAATAGTTTTTAATTACTTAGAACAAATGTAGTATTTTTAGTTACATAATGCTTTATTTAAAATGTTGAATATTTACTTGAAGTAAAGGTGATAATATGGCAGAGATAAAACAACCTATGGGGATCCAACCAGAAGGATCTCAACGATATATGGGAAAAGATGCCCTCCGAATGAATATAATGGCCGGTAGGATAGTTGCCGAAATAATAAAAACAACATTAGGTCCCAAAGGAATGGATAAAATGTTAGTTGATTATTCCGGTAATGTAATGATAACAAATGATGGCTCAACCATTCTTAATCAAATAGATATATCCCACCCAGCTGCTAAAATGATCGTTGAAGTAGCCAGAACACAAGATCAAGAAGTTGGAGATGGAACTACAACGGCAGTTATTTTGGCTGGTGAGTTGCTTAAAAAAGCGGAAACTTTGCTAGACCAAAATGTTCATGTGTCTACAATAATTAACGGATATAATATGGCTACAGAAAAAGCAATTAATATACTTAGGGAATTAGGAGAAAATGTAACAATCGATAATGAAAAGACCCTTATTGAAGTTGCAAAAACTTCAATGGCTGGAAAAGCGGCTGAGAAATCCATCGAAAAATTAGCTAAGATAGCAGTAAAAGCAGTAAAAATTGCAGCCAATACCCAAGAAGGCGTAAATTCTGTTTCAAAAGAGGATATTAAGATAACAGTAAAAGAAGGAGGGGGGATGGAAGATTCTATTATTATTAATGGACTTCTTGTAGATGAAAATAGAGCTTTACACTCAATGCCACAAAAAATTAAAAATGCTAAGATAGCCATACTTACTAGCCCTATTGAAGTTAAAAAAACTGGTATTGATGCAAAAATAAGAATTACTTCCCCTGAGAATGTACAGGCTTTTTTAGATCAAGAAGAATTTATGCTTAAAAGAATGGTTGACAGAATAAATAATTCAGGAGCAAATGTTTTAGTTTGTAAAAAGGGCATAGATGACTCTGCACTCTATTTTCTTTCAAAGGCAGGAATTTATACCCTTAAGAATGTAAGTGAAAAAGAACTAAAAATGATATCAAAAGCCACTGGTGCAAAAATTATTAATCTGGCTTTAGATCTTGAGCCAACTGATTTAGGAAAAGCAGAGTTAGTTGAAGAACGTAAAGTTGGCGACGAATATATGACCTTCATAGAAGGATGCCAAGATCCGAAAGTTTCTAGTATACTCATTAGGGGCGGAACAAAACAATTTGCCGATATCGTCGAAAGAGCTTTGGATGATGCAATAGGAGTATTAATAGCGGTAATCAAAGAAGGGATTATCAGTACTGGAGCAGGATCTACTGAAATGGAAATTTCTAAACTACTATCCACATTTTCCAATTCTATAAAAGGAAGAGAGCAGCTTTCAGTTAAAGCATTTGCAGAATCACTAGAAGGCATACCCAAAACGATTGCAGAAAATTCTGGCATAGATATGATAGATACAATAGTAAATTTAAGGGCTGCCCATAATAAAGAAAATGGTAAAACTATGGGTATCAATGTAAAAAATGGAAAAATAGAAGATATGCTAAAGGCAGGGGTAATCGAACCATTAAAATTGAAGGAGCAAGCAATAAAAAGTGCATCTGAATCTGTAGTGATGATACTAAGGATCGATGATGTCTTAGCAGGCAAAGAGCTCGCTAAATCAGAGTCATATCGAAAAATGAGTGGTTCTGAGCAGCAAATTGCATAAATTTTTTATTCTTTTATTATTTTAATAATTTAACATAATAAATTAAATATAAAGAAATTCTAATTAGGCTTCAATTCTATTATCATTACTGTCTAATTTACAATTTATAGTGGACTCAAGAGCCTATGATTATATTACAAGATATTTTTTTCCGTAAAAAATCTTTTGTCAGAAGATTAAGGGTCAGCTTGATGATTTAATCAATCGGAAGGTAAGAGAGGAAAAAAAATAAAGTAAATCCTAGTTACCTTTATTTTGGAATCAATACTTTATCGACTACGTGGCATATTCCATTAGAACATAAAATATCTGGCTTAATGACTACTGAGTTCTCAAGCATTACTGTTTCAATTTCATCAGAACCTGCAGTTGCCTTTGCTGAGGATATTTTTAGTTCTCCACCCTGCAATGTTTTTAGTTTTGTCATTTGGCTCTGCATCCCTGACTTACTTCTAAGTTCTGAAAGATCATATTTTCCAGGAACAACATGATACTTCAAAATTTCTTCTGATTTGGCTTTGTTTTTTAATAAACTCTCAAGTGTATCTTTTGGGAGAGATGCAAATGCACTATCTTGTGGTGCAAAAATTGTGAAAGGTCCTGAACTACTCAAGGTATCTAGTAATCCTGCAACTTTTAATGCATCAACTAACGTTTTAAAATTTCCAGCTGCAATTGCCGTTTCAACAATATTTTTCATTTTAATATCACCAATATGAAAAAGTTTTTAATGATATATATGTTTTACTGTTATTTTATAAATAAATAATGAGATAATTACTATATAATATTTGTATAAAAGCATAATTTGAACAGCTATATGATGATAAATCATTAGATAGAATCTAAATGACTTAGTTTTTTGAAGCCGTATCTTTTTTAATGACAAATTAATTCAATTGGCAACTTAGCTGATTTGAAAGACAGAGTGGGCCATGATATAAATATTAATCAATCTATACCACTCTATTGCTAGAGAACATAGAAATCAAAAAAATAATAATATAAAATTATGATATACCTTCACTATTCGATATATTTTTTATATTTAACATTTTGTTGCAAAGTGAAATCCCATGTCAACTATTTTAGTGTCACAAGTACCATCTATAGTGGTTGACCAGCCATTTAGTAATTCTAATATTTCTGAAGTAGCAGATCCTGAGTTTATAGATGGGCTGTCATTTGAAAGGAAATAATCTATCTTTTTTCCATTAACCCATTTACTCCATGAATAGTTTTTAGATGTAAACTTAGGATCTTTAGAGATACATCCATTACCTTGAGTTACCTTCAAATAGTTATTTTTGTTATTCCAGCTATTGGAGTAAGTAACAGATACTTCACTTGACCCATTAATACCTGAGATTTTGTTATCCGTAGTAATGCAGTTAACTATCTCTCCTCTGCCCTTGAATTTAATCCCATTTCCATAATTTTTTGATGATGTGCAGTTAATTACAGAAGAACGATTATCAACTGATATCCCGTCATTTGTTTTTGATCCAGCAGTTAGACAATTCTTAATTGTAGAATACTCGCCTGCTCTGATATTACTTCCAACATTATTAATAGAAATTACATTACTAATCTTTCCATTTCTATTAATTTTTATTCCATCTAGTCCATTGTTTTCAATATAACAATATTCTATGGTAATATTAAGGTCTCCATAAATAGCATAACCTTTGTTATCAGTTATAATACAATTAGATACTGTAGAATCATTACCTAATGATATGGCATCTTTGGCAGAGTTCTTAATTGTTAGATTTTTTATTGTTATATTGTCTTTTGTTGCTGTAATTAAGTTACCAGAGTTACCTGAAGCGTCAATTATTGTCTTAAATGGATCGTCACCGATTATTTTAATGTTATCATGAGGAATTGTAATATTTTTCGTGACATTATATGTTCCAGCATGGACGCGAATAATGTCGCCACTTTTAGCACTTAATATCGCACTGATTAAATTAGTTCCATTCTCTATACCATTCTTTCCTGCATAAACGTCTAATCTAGATGCTGAAACAGGACTTATTACAACAAAGATTGATGCAATAAGAATGCCCAATATTATTACACTCATAGATTTTTTTATAAAATCACCACCTTATTAAATGGCATCATGTAGTCTGATATAAAGATATTTGAACTAAGAAATATAATCCCTATGAAAGACAGCAATTAATTAAAGTATTAATTTAATAATAAATTATTTAATATAACTTAAATTACAATGTAGCTTATTAACGATTAAGTAATCGACTATTGGTAATAGAAATTTATTTATTGAAATAGGAAAAGATCGAGATTCCTTGTCTATTTAAATGAAGAATATATACTACTATAACAAATATTATTATCACTAAGATAAATTGGATGTTCTTTGTTCTGCTAAATTCTAGAGAAGCGTCATCTGTATTTACAGAAGGTAAGAATTTCAACTTGAGATGAATATCGTTCAAACTATTAGATTTTGATATTGATTTAAGTTTTTTATCTTCAGATTTATCTGTTGGAAGTAAAGGCATTAATAATCGCCAATTTATATCTTATTATAGAGCTTTTATTTCTTTGGATTAGTATTTTGTATAAAAAATTAAATTATATTATTATCACTATTTTGATATTCTAAGTATTTGTGCGTTATTCAATTTTTTTAATTCACTTGTTGAAATCCTTACAAGTGAAAATTCGGATCCTCCTCCTCCATACACAATATTATTCTCCATTACCTTAGTATCTATTAAAAAAGTGGCTTGATATCCAAATGGAGGTGTTCCACCACAAGGATAGCCAGTTTTTTCAAGCATTTCTTCTGGTGTCGCCACTCTTAGTTTTTCGATGGACAAAGCTTTTGATATTTTTTTGGAGCTAGCTCTATCATTACCCCTAACAATTGCAACAATTAAGGAATCATTACCATCAATCATACATATACTTTTAATCAAATTAGCTGGACTAGTTTTTAGATTGTCCGCCGCTTCTTGAACAGAATGGCATGACGTATCAAATGTTAATATTTCTGCACTGCTATTATTCTGTTTTAAAAAATCACCCAATAGCTTTTCATATGAACCCATAAAGTATATTTTTAATTTATTTTATATAGATTATGTTTGATATTGAATGGGATAGTGTATACCATACAAATTAGGCCCACTATATTTAATTCCATCTTTTTACATATTTTAAAAAATGAGAGATTCGTAAAATTTTTTTCTTTAAATTAATTATTAAGTGTTTGCACAAACTATGTTACATAAAGAGATAAGATTTTACTTAGCTTAACTTTTACTTTATTTAAATAAAACTATTTAAAAAACTAGAGAACAAAAAATTCTTAGAAGAAATGTGTATCATCTGTGACCTTTACATTAAGACCATGGTCTTGGCAACAATAGTCCACGCTAAAAAAATCTGAACAATAATTAATTTTATTTTTTAATTTTAAGTTTTCTATATTAGTTATTTTGTTACTATAAGAAAAACAACGCCGCATTAACTTTGTAAAAAAGTGCGGGGGAAGGGATTTGAACCCCTGGACCCCTGCGGGAATAGATCTTGAGTCTCAAAAGGACTTTTAACTCAATTACGCCTCTAAAAGCCAGAAACAAGAAGGGAATAACATGGAATTAGAAAAAGAGGAGTTTAGAAGGTTTTTACGGGGTAATAAGAAGTTAGCAACCTCAACAACAAAGGTTTTAATTGGTTGTTTGCCCAAGGATTGCTTTGAATGGACAGAAATCAAGGGAAAAGAGTTTTACTTTTTCCAAATTGACAGGGAGGACACAACAAGCACTTACAAGAACAATCTGCACTATGCAGTAAAATACTTTTTTGGATGGAAGGGGTGGGAATTTACATATAGGAAGCCAAAGGTTGACAAGGCCAGAAGGAAACCAGTTGAGTTGGAGGATATCTGGAAGCTATTTGATGTTATCGACAGTAAGAGGGACTTGGCGTTGATAATGCTTCATTTATACACCGGAGCAAGGCCATCAGAGATACTAAATGCAAAGAGAGAGGATCTCGATCTTGATAAGGGGGAGCTGCAAATCAAAAACACCAAAGCCTATATTGACAGATGTGTCCCGGTCAACAAGAAAGCCCTGATGCATGTCCGCAGATATCTTTCAGGAAGGAGGGACAACGATCCCCATTTATTCTATTCGAGAGAGTCTGCCAAACTGACAGGAAGCGGTTACAGGCATTTACTTGAGAAATACTGCAAGAAGGCAGGAATAAAAAGGATAACACCTTACCAAATGCGCCACACTTTCGGAACAGAATGGGTAGCTCAAGGAAATGGAAATCTGTATGTCCTAAAAAATATTCTTGGACATTCCAATATAGCCACAACAGAAAATTACATAAAATTTAATATGAAGATGGTCAAAAACAGTTACGAGAAAAGCTGTCCTGAATTTTAGAATAATTTATTTCTTTTCTTTTTTAATTATTCTTTTTAGGATATCTGCCGAATTTGTCCCTATTTTTAGAATGGGATAATCATGCTATCTCTTTTTTTATAAAATATAATTCGTTCCTCAGATAAAATTAGTATATCTGGCCCGTATAGTTGTTTCATGCAGACAAGACTTGACAACTTTTTCAAGATCTCAATTCAGAATACAATCCCGGAATATGCAGAAGTGGAAAATTTGAGAACTTGGGACAGGCACGTTATTCTGAAATCAAGAAGATGGCCCAATTTTGATATATATTGCAAATACCTAAATAGATCATTTGTTTCCATGAACGAATCGCTCGTCAGATGCAACTATTCAGGCGATGATCATTACTCAAAATCCGGTCTTTGTAGCGCATGTCCATTGGAAAGGACAAAGGGGATCTGGCTGCCAGTTTCGACAGAGGACAGAGAGAGGCCCGTCTTTATCTCATTCAGGCAGATGCGCAAATTCTGGAACTGGCAGAAGGAATAATCTCGATATGGAAAAATTTATTTTTTCCCTATTTTCCCTATTTTTTTCCATATTCTTATATATGGGGAAAACAATAATTATTCGGGGATAAAAATGAACAAAAAAATAATAGGGCTGTTATTGGTGTTTGGAATATTAACTGTAACTCTTGGATGTGGAACTGAGAATAATAATATTCAAACGAATTCTGCAAATAATACCCAGACAAATTCTACAAATAGTACAAAAGAGAACATACAAGAGGAAATAATTCCAGAGAAGATATACCAGGATGAGGAAGCCAAAATACTTATCTCCAAAGCAGAAGAAGAAATTATAAGGGCCAGAAAAAATTATGACTTTATAAAAAAAGATCAAGATCTACTTTTGAAAAAATTAGCCCCTCTTGAGAGTAAAATAGATATACCCTCAGCCGGGGAAGATTATACTATTAGGCTTCTGAATAGTATGTTGCCTTACATAGAAACTATGGCAAACAATACTGATGCTTTATCCGTGTCTCTTGAATATTACGAAAACTCATTTAAACTTGTAAACGATGCAGAAAATTTAGATATTTCTCCAGAGTACAGGGCATATTTAACAAAATATAAAGAGGCATTAGTCAAGGAAAAAAACGGTGTATTTTATTACCAAAGAGCCACGTACAATAAAACAAGGCTATTATTAGCAGATGTATATACCGGTATCTATAATGTTTATTACTATTATTTCATTTATTACAACAACTTGAGTCGTGAATTTCCCGGTGATGCTAACATGAGAATAAAAATGAGTAATACGGCCATTTATTATTCGGAAAAATGTAGTGAAATCAATAGAACTGCAGATTCGTACGGCTTATGGACATGGGGTTTAAATGGTTATGATGCGCGATTCAATTGGGAAAATGCTAATGTTACCCCGAATATGGATTTAGCTGAAAAATATTTATACGAGGCAAAAACACTGTTTGAAGAAGCAGAGGATATCCTTCCCAAATAATATGTCCTTTTCCATATTTCATTATATTCAATTTGTTCTCATTTCTATTTTATGGATTTCATTTTTAGGGACAAATTCATGCAATTA
>Ga0209506_1000194_pt1 | contig 90461 bp, 92 predicted proteins | sample AD_JPNHG2_MetaG_FD_184409 | JGI IMG/M metagenome (GOLD analysis project Ga0209506, IMG submission 184409) | Active sludge microbial communities of municipal wastewater-treating anaerobic digesters from Japan - AD_JPNHG2_MetaG (SPAdes) (version 2) | ecosystem: Engineered > Bioreactor > Anaerobic...
CTTCGTAAGACCAATTGATGCTTGACTTGTCCTGTCATTTGATAATGCTTTCTCTATGTCCATGGGGACAATATCAAATTAATCGAAAAAATTAATAGCACTTTTTTAGTTATGCAACAAGTCTATTATTTCGCCAATTCGGGAAGACAGGGAGATAACAACAGCAGAGGCATTCAGCACCCGGTGACCTTGGTAAACTGGCGCGACAGTATGGTATGGTGCAATGCCCTGACCGAATGGTATAATGCGCAGAGGGGAACAAGCTATGAATGTGTGTACACTTATTCAAGCGAGATAATTCGTGATTCCCGGGACGCTAATGCCGCGGCCTGTGATGGCGCGGAGGCAAGTTCTACTGCGAAGGGTTTTAGACTGCTTTCAAGCGATGAATACGAGCTCGCGGCGCGGTACCGTGATGGCACTCTCTGGACCTATGGTGACCATGCGAGCGGCGATGACAGCGGGGCGTGTTTTGATGACGGCGGCATCCTGGGAGGCATGGGAATGTCCACTGTATTCGGCGATTACGCCGTTTACTCTAGTAATTCGGGATCGTCAACGGCGGCGGTTAAAAGTAAAACAAACGGTTATAATGCTTTGGGCCTATACGACATGAGCGGCAACGTCTGGGAGTGGTGTTTTGATTTGTCCATGACTAGCCGCGTGAGACGGGGTGGGGGCTGGAACAGTTCTGCCTCCAACCTGCAAGTTGGCTATAGCAACAGCGTCAGCCCGGGCTACGAGGAAAACAACATTGGTTTCCGCTTTGCGAGGAATCAGTAATCTTTTTGATTTTTTATTTTAATATTGTGAATTCTAAAGGGGGCCTTGCCCCCTTTAGCCGATTTTTTCAAATCCCCCCTGGCCAGCGCTTTGTGCATATAAAATATTATGCTGATCTCCCATGATGGCGACCGATACGGTCCAGTGTGTCGCCGGGGACATTACCGATCTGTTCAGGTTTTCCTATGTAGTATCGTTAGTCCTCGAGCACGAACGTGATCGGCACCCGCAGCAGCATCTTCACCGCCCTCCCGGAAACCTTCCCCGGCCTGAACCGGAGGCGCGCCACGACCTTCATGGCGGCCTCGTCGAAGCCGTAGCCCGACGGCGGGGACACGATTTTCGCGCTGTTGATGGTGCCGTCCTCGTTGACCTGCATCTGGAGCAGGACGGTCTTCCTGGTGATATTGGCGGAGCGCGCCGCCTGGGGGAAGTACCTGTTCAGGTCGAAGTCGATGATCGGAATGGGCGGGTGGTCGCTCAGGTCGGCGAACATGTACCCGTCCTTGTCCGTGCCGTCGCCGGAAAGCTTGTTGATGTCGATGTCGGTGCTTTCCGCGTCGGGCTTGTCCTTGCCCGTGCCCTCGATCCATTCCGCCTTGTCAACGGGGGCCGGATTGGTGTCGCCCCCCAGCGGGACCGATGACGGCAGGTCGATGAAATCAACGCTGACGTCTTTCATCTTTATCTTGGATGCGTCATAGATGCTGTCTTCATCGGATGCAAAGGAAGGCATGTTGGCAATGAAGTAGGCGCCGCCCGCCACGGCATGGAGCAGGACCGATATGGTCAGGCAGAGCTGGAAGAGGTCCATCCCCCTGATCTTCCTGCCAATGGCTTGTAAATGGTGCAAGGCCATACGCGTTGCCTGGCTCAGCGTTTGACTGACAGGGCTATGCGGGTAACGCCGGACTGCCGGATGAGGCCCATGACGCGCGCAATGGCCCCGTAGGGCAGCCGCTCGTCCGCGGAAAGGGTCACCCGCATGTTGGGCCGGTATTTCGACTCCCGGGCGAGGCCGGCCACCATTTTCTCCTCGGTCGTCTCGGTGTCTTCCATCATCAGCTTGCCGTCTTTGGTAATCGCGATCTGGACCGACTGCTGGATGTTCGGGTCGGCGGCGTTCACCTTCGGAAGGTTGATGTTGACCGATTCCATCTTGAGAAAGTTCGCCGTCACCATGAAGATGACCAGGAGAACCAGAAGGACATCGACCATGGGGGTGATGTTTATATAGCCGATTTCGTCGTCGTCGCCGCTGCCTGGTAGTAGTGCCATGGTGTGTTACCTCGTTTTGCCCTTCCGGGTCTCCTTGACCTCCGTCGGCGCCGCCCTTCGGGCATGCAGGCTCGCGCTGATCTCCCTCGACAGGATCTCGAGCTGCTGGATGATAGTCTTGACCTTTTTCGAGAAATAGTTGTTGGCCATGACCACCGGGATGGCGATGAAGAGGCCCGCGGCGGTCGCCAGGAGGGCGCGGGATATGCTTCGCATGACCACGTCGGCGCCGGTGCTGCCCAGGGTGCCGAGGCCGTGAAAGGCCTTGATGACGCCCAGGACGGTGCCCAGGAGCCCTATGAAGGGCGCGTTGTTCCCCAGGGTGTTCAGGATGGTGAGGCGCTTTTCAAGCCCTATCTTTTCCTCGAGTATCTTTCCCGCCATCAGGTCCTGGAGCCCCGGGGCGTTGTCAGTGGCGTGTTCTATCGAAAACAGCGCGAAGCGTGTGTACACGTTATCGCCCAGTTCCCGCGCCTTGTCCATAGCCGTCCTGAAGTCGCGCTTTCTCATCAATGCGATAAGCTCCTCGGCAAAGCGGGATATCTTTTTGTTGGAATTCCTTTTGAATATCACGGCGCGCTCCATCCCCACCGCCAGGGCAAGGATGCTGGCGAATACCAGCATGATAAATACGAAGGTTTCACCATGGCCGACAATTAACAATATATCTGACATATACTCTCTCTTGTTATAGTTGATAATGTAATTAGATACAAAGTAAATGGCAATGATACAAAAACTGGCATACTATTAACCGAGCGGACAATAATGCAATACTTTTTTACTATTATACTCTATAACACAAGCAGTGATGATTTATGTTGCCGGGGAACATAAAAAAGCCGCGCGAGCTTCTATGCCCGCGCGGCTTTCAAACTACAATCGTTACCCGCTAGTTCACGAACAGCATTTCCCAGAACTTCGGCATCGGCCACAGGTCGTCGGCGATGAGTACTTCCAGCTCATCCACCTGCTTTCTTATTTCAGCCATGGCGCCCTTGATTTCGTTGCAGCAGAATTCGGCCGCTTTCTGGTGGTCATGGTGGTGGCCGTTGCTCTCCATCTTCGAATTCAACAGGGCGGCGGAGCTGTCGATGCCGTTGACGAGGGTGGCGATGCGCTTCAGGAGGTTCTTCTGCGCCGTGAAGTCGACGCCGCCCAGGACCTTTTCAGCCTTGGCGATCGAAGAGGCGACCTCGCCCTGGAACCTGATCGCGGCCGGCAGCACCAGGCTGGAGACCATGCTGTGGAGCGCCCGGGCCTCTATTTCGATGTCCTTGATGTATTTCTCGAGCTTTATGGTGTAGCGCGATTTCAGCTCTATCGGGGACAGCACCTGGTACTTTTCGAAGAGCTTCGCGGCCTTTTCGGTGTCCAGGGACTTCAGCGCTTCCGGCGTGGTCCTTAGGTTCGGGAGCTTGCGGCGCTCGGCCTCGGCATGCCATTCGTCGCTGTAGTTGTCGCCCATGAAGAGGATCGGCTTCACCTTCGGAAGCTCCGCCTTCAGTATCTCCAGCACGGTCTGCTTGGCGTTTGCCGTGCCCCGCTTCTCGATCATGTCGGCCACCTCGTCAAGACTCTCGGCGACGATGGTGTTGAGAACGGTCGCCGCGAAGGAAATGTTCTGCGACGAGCCGACGGCGCGGAACTCGAACTTGTTCCCGGTAAAGGCGAAGGGGGAGGTCCGGTTGCGGTCCGAGTTGTCCCTGCTCACCACCGGCAGCGACGATATGCCCAGGTCGATGATCGATTTGTCGGAGGCGTCGGAGGCGACCCCCTTTTCGATGCTCTCGAGGATTTTCGTCAGCTGGTCGCCCAGGAATATGGATATGATCGCCGGCGGCGCCTCGTTGGCGCCCAGCCGGTGGTCGTTGGACGCCGACGCCACGGCGGCGCGCAGGAGGTCTGCATGCCGGTACACGGCCTTCATGGTCGCCAGGAGGAACACCAGGAACTGGATGTTGTCATGGGGCGTCTTCCCCGGTTTGAACAGGTTGATGCCGTCGTCGGTCGAGAGGGACCAGTTCACGTGCTTGCCGGACCCGTTTATGCCCGCGAAGGGCTTTTCGTGGAGCAGGACGGCCATGTTGTGCTGGCGCGCCACCTGCTGCAGTTTGTCCATGACGAGGAGGTTGTGGTCCACGGCGATGTTGGCCTCTTCGAATATCGGCGCGATCTCGAACTGGGACGGCGCCACTTCGTTGTGCCTGGTCTTGGCCGGTATCCCCAGCTTGTACAGTTCCTCTTCGACATCATGCATGAAGGACTGCATCCGCTCCCTGATGCTGCCGAAGTACTGGTCTTCCAGCTCCTGGCCTTTCGCCGGCGGGGCCCCGAGGAGGGTCCTGCCGGTGAGCACCAGGTCCTGGCGCTTGTAGAAATAATCCATGTCGATGCAGAAATATTCCTGCTCCGGCCCGAGGTTGGACATGACCTTTTTCGATTTACGGTTGCCCAGGACCTTCAGGACCCGCAGGGCGCTGTCGTTGACCGCCCGGATGGAGCGGAGGAGCGGCGTTTTCTTGTCCAGGGCCTCGCCGTGGTATGATATGAACGCCGTCGGTATGCAGAGGGTGATGCCGATGCCGTTCTTTCTCAAGAACGCCGGGCTCGACATGTCCCACGCGGTGTAGCCGCGGGCCTCGAAGGTGGCGCGCAGACCGCCGCTCGGGAAGCTCGACGCGTCAGGTTCTCCCTGCACGAGCTGCTCGCCGGTGAAACGCTCTATCACTTCGCCCGGGCCCGATATCTCGATGAAGGCGTCATGCTTTTCAGCGGTCGCCCCGGTCATCGGCTGGAACCAGTGGGCGAAATGGGTGGCGCCGTTTTCCAGGGCCCATTCCTTCATGGCGTGCGCCACGGCGTTCGCGGTTTCGATGTCCAGCTTCTTCCCTTTCTCGATGCTTTCTTGCAGCTTGGCATAGAATACCTTGGGCAGTTTCGCCTGCATCACTTTATCGTTAAAAGTGTCTTCGCCGAAGTAGCTGGAGATGGGGAGGTCTTTTTCCTTTTCGACAGTGTAGCTTCTTTCTGTCGCGATGGTCGGGGTGATCTTTTTCATGGATGCCTCCAGTGCACATATTTATTGTTATCAAAACAAGGTGAATATATTTATTTCGCCTTCCGTTTGTCAATAGTTGCGACGAAACAAGAGCCTGAAATCAATGAAATTTAACATTAGTGTAATAAAAACCGGCATTATCGGGGCCGAAACCCTTCTTTCAGCGCCTTGATTTTTCTCGCGATGACGTCAGGCAGGGCATTCCTGTTGCTTGGGGTCACTTCGATGATATCGATATCGGCTCTCTCTTTTATGCTTTTTATGAAGTCGTCCCCGCCCAGGGCAACGGTGCCCACAACGATGTTGGGCGAGTCCAGGGCCCTGATCGCCATGCGCCTGAAATGCTCTGAATAACACTCCATTGTGCCGATTTCGTCAAGGACAATAATGGTATTGTCCTTCGGGATGATGGAGTCTGCCGCTATCGAGTCTATGTTGTCAACGCTCACGCCGTATCGCCGTATGCTGAATTCGGACCTGATGTCCTGGTGGGCAAGGTACCCGCGCCGGCCGTCAAGGGAATTCATCATGAAGCCGACGCGGCGGCCGTCGTTTTTTTCTTCTTCAGTGTAAAACCCCTGGGCCGGCCGGTCAAGGAGCCGCAGCAGTTTTTTTATCACCGTGGTTTTACCCGCGGACGGGGCCCCGGTGAGGAAGATGTTTTTACGAATGGTATTCCCGGAGTGGTTGGTGCCCATTTCCCGCCGGACTCATCTGAATTTATTTATTACATACAGGACCAGGCTCACCACTATGCTGATGATTATGCCGGTGACAATGGGGAAGTGGAAACTGAAGTTTTCCCGTTCGATAGTGATGTCGCCGGGCAGCCTGCCGATATGCCTGAGAAAGGGAAGGGAGTCCCTGAATAGCACCAGTATCCCCGCCAGGACCAGGATTGTGCCGATTAGTATAAGGATTTTCCCCATGGTTCCCCCGTTGTTTCTTTTATAAGGGAATCAGTGAAATATAGCAACAATAAATTATCTCGCTGGCGCCGATCGGTAAAATGATTGAAAATAACAGGCCGGTAGTTTTTACTTAATGACATACGGCCGTCCCGCCCCGTATCTGTCTTCAACGGGCGTAATTGACGGTCGGCGCGGCGGCGGCAACGATGAAGGTGCATGATATCAAGGAAATAATCGGGAATCTCGGACTCCATCCCAACAAGCGCCTGGGGCAGAATTTCCTGGTTTCCCCTGAGGCCAGGGAGAGGATCGTCGGCGCCATGGAGTGCTGCCCCGCGGACCGGGTCCTTGAAATCGGGCCGGGCCTGGGTTCCCTCACCGAACTGCTCCTTGAACGGGCAGGCCATGTCACCGCGGTCGAGATTGACGCGGGATTCTGCCGCTACCTGTCAGAACGGTTCGGCGCCCGGAGGAACTTCACGCTGATCCATGGCGATTTCCTGAAGGATCCGCCCCCTGACGGCTTTACCAAGATCGCATCAAACCTTCCCTATTACTGCTCTTCGGAAATGCTGTTCCAGTTCACCCGTTATACCGCGCCGCGAGTGTACGTGATGCTCCAGAAGGAACTGGCGGACCGCGTGACCGCGTCCCCCGGCGGCAAAAGCTACGGCGCACTTACGGTGACCCTCGGCTTTTATTACGAGACCCGGCGGGTCTTCACGGTGCCGCGGGAGTCCTTTTACCCCAGGCCCGACGTGATGTCCGCCTTCCTGAAGCTGTCACGGCGGGCGGCGCTCCCCCTGGCCGGCGGCGAAATCGGGCTGTTCCACCTCCTGGTGAAGTCAGCCTTCTGGGGCAGGAGAAAAACGATCCTGGCGGCGCTGTCGGGATCGCCCCACATGGACATCGGCCGCGAGGGGGCCGCCCGAATCCTCGCTGAAGTCGGCATCGACCGGGGCCGCCGCGGCGAGGAACTGGGCCTGGAAGAATACATTGCGTTAGCCCGTGCCATGAGAGGGGAGAATATATCCCGCGGAGGCGCGGAGACGCAGAGTTTTTAAATGCTTCATTCGGGACACCCCGAAACCATGGTAATTGGTGAAAAGATTTTAACGGGGTATGACGATTTATTTTTTCCCGGCGCCTCCTGCGGGAAAAAAGTATTGAAGACTGGTAAGGCAATCGAATGAATGGTGCCGTGAAGGAAATGAAGCGAATCGACCCTGACACAATTGAAAAACTCCTCGTCCGCGTGCAGAAGCCCGCGCGCTACATGGGGCGGGAGCTGAATGTCATCGTTAAGAATGACGCGCGCTTCCGCATGGCCCTCTCGTATCCGGACCTCTACGAGGTGGGCATGTCCAATAACGGCCTGCGTATCCTCTATGACGTCGTGAACGCAATGCCGGACGCCGCGTGCGAACGGGTCTTCGCCGTGTCGGACGATTTTGCCCGGGCCCTTCGGGAGGACGGCGTTCCCCTCTACACCCTCGAGACCTACACGCCCCTCGGCGGGCTTGACGCCCTCGGCTTTAACCTCTCCCATGAACTGCTGTGCACCAACGTGCTGCAGATTCTTGACCTGGGCGGCATTCCCCTGCGGCGCATCGAGCGCGGCGAAGGCATGCCGATTATCATCGCCGGCGGCGAGGCGGCGTCCAACCCCTTCCCGATGGGGGACTTCATCGACGCCTTTTTCATCGGCGACGGCGAAGAGGGTATCCGGGACATCGTGACCGTCCTTGCCGGCGCGAAGACGGCCGGCCTGAACAGGGGCGAATCCATTGATCGTATCGGCGAAATTCCGGGAGTGCTGCTCCCGTCATGGTACGACGGCGGCGTCCCGGGCCCGACGGTGAAAAAGCGGGTGTACCGCGGCGCTGCCCTCCTGGACCCGGTGAAGCCCCTGGTGCCCGGCATCCGCATCGCCCAGGAGCGCATCGTCGTCGAGGCGACCCGGGGATGCGCCAACTTCTGCAATTTCTGCCATGCCGGCTTTTACGATCTCCCCTACCGGTGCCATGACCATGGCGCCGTGGCGGACCGTATCCTGGAAATAGCCCGGAACACCGGGTACAACGAGGTCACCCTGTCGTCCCTGTCCATCAGCGATTATCCTTACCTGGCGGCGCTAATCAACCGCGTCCTCCCCGACCTTACCGCCATGGGGATATCGGTGTCTTTCCCGTCCCTGCGGGTCGACACGGCGACCCTTCCGCTGATCGAGCAGGTCTCGGAGCTCCGGCGCGCCTCCCTCACCTTCGCGGTGGAGTCGGCATCGGAGCAGGTGAGGGCCCGGGCGAACAAGCGGATATTCATCGATGACCTCGTGGAGATCGTGCGCCACGTATACGATCGGGGATGGAAGGTCATCAAGCTCTACTTCATGATAGGCCTGCCGGGGTGCGAGGAGTATGACGAGGCCGGGGACATCATCAGTCTTCTGAAAAATATACACCGCGTCGGCGGCCGCAGGCTTGACATCAACGTGACCGTGTCCCCCTTCGTGCCGAAGCCGCATACGCCCTTCCAGCGCGAGCGGCAGCGGGGGAGGGACTACTTCGAGGACACCGTGCGCCGGATCAAACGCGCCCTCCCGCGGTCCATCTCGATAAAGAACCATGACGTGGAGGCGTCCATCATCGAAGGGGTCCTGGCGCGGGGCGATTCGCGGCTGGGGGCGGTAATCGAGAAGTCGTACCGCGACGGCTGCCGCTTCGATTCATGGGACGAATATTTCAGGTATGATATCTGGAGACGAAACCTTGACGGCATGCTCCCCGGCTGGGAGGAGCGTCTCGGGGGGCGCCTTGAAGGGCCGCTCCCCTGGCGCTTCGTAGAGACCGGCTTTGAGAAGCTGGTGGAAAAGCGGGCGGAGGCGAGCGCCGCATGCGTCCCCTTGCGGGACCGGGCGCCGCGCCGGCGCGAGGCCATTGACGCGGGCCGCTTGGAAGCGGCGCGGCGCAGTTTCGAGGGCCGTTACGCGGTCACGGGAAAGATCAGGGTGCGCTTTACCCGGACCGGGATGATGCGCTTCATCCCCCACATCGATTTCATGGAGATCGTGAAGCGCGCCCTGCGCATGGCCGGGGCGCCGGTGGCCATGTCCCAGGGCTTCAACAAGAGGGAGCGCGTGTCGGCGGGCTTTCCCACACCCGTGGGAATCGAAAGCGAGGCGGAGCTGGTGGACGTCGAACTCTGCGGCGGCGTCGGGGACGGTTTCATGGCGCGCCTCAACGCCTCCCTGCCGGAGGGCATAACCGCGGCCGGGTTCCGTCCCATAGAGGATAAGACCTCCCTCATGGCCATGACCGGGGTCATCGAGTACCGGGTGACGGCCGCGGCCGGGTCCGCGGCCCTGATCAAGGGACTTGACGCCGGGCCGGAATTCCGCAAGCACGGGAAAAAATCCGACCGCGCCGTTCCCTTTGATGCGGTTGTTCATTCATACGCGAAAGAAGATGGCCAAACGGTCATCCTGTGCCTGTTCGCGGGATCGGAGGATTCCATCCGGATCGACGACGCGGTGAAAACGCTTCTCGGGGGGGGTGACAATGCCCTGCAGGGCATGCGGATGGTCAAGACGAACCAGTACCGGGTTGTTGACGGAAAGCTGGCAAAGATAGAATAGCTCTCCGCATCTATCGCCTGTTATGCCGGGGCGGCTTTATATCGGGGTGAACCGGCGCGGACAACAGGCATTACGCCCTGTGTTTCCCCGCACGGCACGGGGGCGGCAAGTATCAATCTATGTCTTCTTCACTGGTGTAAATCGGAATAATGGTGTCCAGCGTCGCCAGTTTTATGAGGCTGAAAACATCTTCCGAAAGATTCAGCAAGCCCAATGTGCCGTTGTTGTTGCTCATTTCCCTGTTGAGGTTGATCAGCAGACCCATTCCCGCTGAATCAATAAAAGACACATCCTTGAGATCCAGAATTATGCTTTTTGTTTTGGTATGTATGTATTTGAATATTTCGTCCCGTATATCCTTGCTGGAAAAGTAATCCATCTCTCCTTTAAGGCTTATGATTTTATGATCTCCCAGATCCCGATAATTTACTTCCATGGCTGCCGACCTTTTATTGTTTGATAAAAAGCGCTCTTTTTTCAATGGGTCAAAGAGGCTGAATGGTTCTTGTCCGGGCCAGTATAAGACATCGAAGGGATTATTTCAACACAAAAAGGGCTGGACAGGACAATTAAAGTCCGATAATAATAAACTTGTATATGACAAGGAATTATTGCGGGAGTGAACCATGATTGAGATCATCGATAAAGGCGATAACCTGTTTGTTATCAAAATCGCAATGAGAGAAGTGCACTCCATGGATATCCCCAATCTGAAAGATAAGCTCCTGGATGCAATAGCCGAGAGAGGAATAAAGAAGCTGGTCGTCGACCTGAGCGGCGTCTACATGATAACAAGTTCGGGCATAGGCATTTTTTTCAACATCAGCCATATCCTGGAGTCGCAGCTCCGTTTTGCCGCCGCCAATACGGATGTGAAAAAAGTTTTGGAACTGACAAAGGTGACTTCCATCATCGAGCTCTTTCAAACGGTCGATGAGGCAGTGGCATCCTTCAAGTAGCCTGTCTGCTTCCGGAAATTCGCGATCTATTTTTTACTTGAATTAATCCCCGGTGACAATTATATTCTGATTGAGCAATGGCTCAGCGGTTAGGGTAATCCTATCCCGGTCTGAAAAGGAGGGAAGAATGGAAATATCCAACATCAGCGGCCCTGATGTGGTTCCCCGCGGTTTTTCAACGGAACCGCCCCGACAGGCCGAGCCGGAAAGAAATGAGCCGGCGCCCGTTAATAGAAGCCCTGAACCGGCCGAAAATAATAAGGGAGCCACGATCGATACATACGCGTAGGAAGGTGCTATGGCAACGGTGAGCAAGGCCGAAAAGGCGGCATACAACGACGAGATCAAGGACATCAAGCGCGAGGTCGAGACGATCAAGAAGGCGATCAATGAGGCCATCAGTAAAAAAAAGAAGCACCCTGCCATAGCCAATTATTACAACCTGGAACTGGCGTCCCGCGAAATGGACGCCATTGAAAATTTCATCAAGATGAACGACCTCTCCATGGAGATGCTGAACCTCAGAAACAGCACCTTCCTGGAAAATGCCCGCAAGGAATTCTACAAGGTGCTCCAGTACCTGGAGGAGATCGTGGGGAACCAGGTAGACCGCTCCCTGAAGGAAAACGATGAATACCTGGCCACCATCAGGCAGGTCAATCCGCGGCAGATACTCACGTTTGTCCAGCGCATGCACAGGATCCTGGGCGACCTGATCAAGAATTTCGGCCAGGACACCAAGTGGAAGTGGTCCTTCGTGGAATGGCAGGCCCGCGCCGCCATCATCACCAAGAACATCACCAGTTTTTCCGAGGTGGCAAAGTTCCGGGACCCCCGCACGGAATTCTTCTACGAGCGCCGGGAACTCATGCAATTGTGCAAGGACAGCCTCACTGAGGCCGCCAGGCAGTTCCGCACAAAGTACGAGATGGCCGGCAAGGCCAGGGACGACCTGAAAAGCTCCATATCCTACCTGGCGGCTCTTCGGAAGATCCATGTCCTTTTCGGCGAGGACACCGAGGCTACCAAGCTGAAAAACATAATCGATGCCGCCAAGATGGCCCTCGAGGCGGACGATAAAGCAAAAGATAAAGATAAGAAAGAAAAAGAATCTAAAAAGTAAAAATGTGACTTTTTCACTTGACTATCTTTATTTTTTTTATTAATTTGCTATTAGCACTCGACAGCATAGAGTGCTAATAGATTGGTTGTTTCTATGTCCCGTGAAATCATAAAAGAAAGGGCCCTGGAAGAAAGGGAATCTTCCATATTACAGGCTATTGTGTATGAGTATATAACCAAGGGGAAGCCCGTTGGCTCCCGTTCCTTCGTGCATAAGTATTCCCTGGCCGTTTCACCGGCAACCATGCGGAACATCATGTACGACCTGGAGAGCCTGGAGTATCTCAAACAGCCCCACACGTCGGCAGGGAGGATCCCCACCGACAAGGGATACCGGTTTTATGTCGATTCACTTCTCGACAGCTATGAGTTTTCCATGAAGGACCGCGAGATTTCCGTCAAGGAAGAAGCGATAAAAAGGGAAGTGCAGCTGGACAAGATTTTCTCGGTCATAACAAAAATGCTCTCGACCGAGTCGCGCTACGCCGCGGTCATGCTGACCCCCCGCTTTGATTTCACGGTGGTGAAGCGCGTGGTCCTGGTCCCCATGGATAACAATGAAATTCTTTTCATACTCATCACCAGGACCGGCGTGGTGCTCACCAAGAAGGTAATGGTTTCGTCCAACGTGACGCAGGACGACCTGCACACTTTTTCCAAGTACCTGACCGGCGAGCTGTGCGGCTACGCCATCTACGAGATACGGGACACCATTTTCGAGCGCTTGCGGAAGGAAAAAGAGGCGGGCGTCAACAAGGACATGGCCCTGGACATCGCGCAACTGGCGGTGTCCGAGAGCGAGGAGCCGCGACTCCATATCGACGGCATTGAAAACTTGTTGAAGATACCGGAGATGGTGGAAGAGGACCGCCTCCACAGCCTGCTCAGCATCATAGAGGAGAACAACATACTCAGGAGGATCCTCGCCCGCACCATGGAAAACGAGGGCATAAGCACCCTCATCGGGGAGGAGATACAAGAGGAGCAGGTCAAGGGCTGCAGCATGGTATCCACCCCGTATAAAATAGGCAACAAGCTGGTGGGGGCCATCGGCGTGCTGGGCCCCACGAGGATGGATTACGAGAAGGTGGTGCCGCTGGTGGATTATACCGGCAGGATCGTGACGGAACTGCTGACCAAGATGTCAAAGTGATACGTCCCGCGGCAGGCAGCCTTGCCGGGCCTGGTATCGCGGTTATGGATAGTTATTTGAAAAAAACATGCTACGCGCGACCGGAACGTGCACCGGAAACGGCGCCCGTTCCCGTCTCGCGTATCTATACAGTATCGGGGTAGATGATGGATAAACACAAGGAACATCACAAGTCAAAGGAAAAAGAGGTCCACGAGGTTAAAAAGGAATACGATTCGACCGACGAGGACCTCGAAAAGAAAATGCAGGATGAAAAGGCCGCCGAGGAGCGGAGAAAGGCCTTCCGCAGGGACGCGGACCGCGTCGCCGACGAGGAGCGCAGCAATGCCATAAAGGAAAACCAGAAGCTCGTGAGCGAGATGGAAAACCTCAAGGACGTCATGCTGCGGCGCCAGGCGGACTTCGAGAATTACAAGAAGAGGATGGCAAAACAGCAGGGCGAGGCGCGGAAAATGGCCATCAAGGATTTTTCACAGGATATTATGGAGATAAACGACGATCTGCTCAGGGCAATCGATGCGTCGCAGAACATGGCCGCCACCTGCTCGTCGGAGGAATCGCACCGCTCCTTTGTGGAGGGGGTGTCGATGATCTCCCGCCGCATCGAGGAAACCATGAAGAAGTACGGCGTGGTCGAGATTGAGGCGCTCGACCGGGAATTCGACCCGAATTATCACGAGGCGGTCGAGATCGAAATGAGCGGCGACGTCAGCAGGGACACCGTCACCAAGGTGTACCAGAAGGGTTTCCGGATCGACGACCTGGTGGTCCGGAGCGCGAAGGTGAAGGTGTCGAAACCGCAGAAGCAGGCGCCCCCTGCGGGCTCGGAAGACGGCGGCGACGGCGACGACGGCAACGACGGCGACGACGGCGACGACACGGTCCACTGATCGGCCGGTATGCGGCATTGAGATCATGAAATGATTCTACATATAAATAAATTACTGGAAGGAGAATTATTATGAGTAAAATTATAGGCATAGACCTGGGAACGACCAACTCGTGCGTGTCCGTGATGATAGGCGGCGAACCGGTGGTCATACAGAACTCAGAAGGGCAGCGGACCACGCCGTCCATCGTCGCTTTCACCGACAAGGGCGAGCGGCTCGTGGGGCAGGTGGCCAAAAACCAGATCATCACCAACCCCGAGAACACCGTCAGGTCGATAAAGCGCTTCATGGGGCGCCGTTTCGGCGAGGTGGCGAACGAGATGAAAATGGTCTCCTACAAGGTGGTCGACGACGGGCGCGAAGGCGTCCGCGTGAAGACCATAGCCGGCGAGTTTTCCCCCCAGGAGATCTCCGCGCGCATTCTGCAGAAGATGAAGCAGACCGCCGAGGACTACCTCGGCGAGAAGGTGACCCGCGCCGTCATAACGGTACCGGCCTATTTCAACGACGCACAGCGCCAGGCGACCAAGGACGCCGGCAGGATCGCCGGCCTCGAGGTCGAGCGGATCATCAATGAGCCCACGGCGGCCGCCCTGGCCTACGGCCTTGACAAAGGGAAGCGCAATGAGAAGATAGCGGTCTACGACCTGGGCGGCGGCACCTTCGACATATCGATACTTGAACTGGGCGACGGCGTGTTCGAGGTCAAGTCGACCAACGGCAATACCCACCTGGGCGGCGACGATTTCGACCAGCGGATCATGGAATGGCTGATGCAGGAATTCAAGAAACAGACCGGCATCGACGTTTCCGGCGATAAAATGGCCCTGCAGCGGCTGAAGGAAGCGGCTGAAAAGGCGAAAATTGAGCTTTCGAGCAAGTCCCAGACCGAGATCAATATCCCCTTCCTCACCGCTGACCAGTCGGGCGCCAAGCACCTGGTCATGACCCTGACCAGGGCCAAACTCGAACAGCTCATCGAGGACCTCATCAATTCGACCCGGACCCCCTGCATGAACGCCCTCGAGGACGCGGGCATGACCGCCGGCGACATCGACGAGGTCATCCTGGTGGGCGGCTCCACCCGGATTCCGGCGGTGCAGGACCTGGTGAAGCGGATTTTTGCCAAGGAGCCCCACAAGGGCGTGAACCCGGACGAGGTCGTGGCAGTGGGGGCCGCGATCCAGGGCGGCGTCCTCACCGGCGACGTCCATGACGTGCTCCTCCTCGACGTCACACCGCTTTCCCTCGGGATTGAGACCCTGGGCGGCGTGATGACCAAGCTCATCGAGCGGAACACCACCATACCCACGAAGAAGAGCCAGATCTTTTCAACGGCGTCCGACAACCAGCCGGCCGTTTCCATCCACGTGCTCCAGGGCGAGCGCGAGCTGGCGGCCCAGAACCGCACCCTGGGCAGGTTTGACCTGGTGGGGATACCTCCGGCGCCGCGGGGGGTCCCGCAGATCGAGGTGACCTTCGACATCGACGCCAACGGCATCGTGCATGTGTCGGCGAAGGACCTGGGAACCGGCAAGGAACAGAAGATCAGGATCGAGTCCTCCAGCGGCCTCAACGAAGAGGAGATCAAGAAGATGGTCCGGGACGCGGAAGAACATTCCGCGGAGGACAAGAAGACCCGCGAGCTCATCGAGGCGCGAAACGAAGCCGACTCCTTCATCTACTCCCTGGAGAAGATGCTCAAGGAAAATGCCGACAAGGTGGAGCCGGCCGAGAAGCAGGCGATCGAAACCGAGATCGCGGCCCTGCGGTCCGCCATGGAATCGGACAGCGTGAGCGCCATCAAGGAGGCCAAGGGACGGCTGGAACAGGCGTCCCACAAGTTCGCGGAGAGGATGTACCAGCAGCACGCCCAGCAGCATGCCGGCCAGCAGCAGCCGGGGGCCGATCGGGGTGCCGAGGAGGGCCCCAAGGGAGGGCCCGGCGGGGAAAAGGTATATGACGCCGACTATGAAGTCGTTGACGATGACAAGAAATAACGGGCGCGCGCGGCAGGCGCGCTTCCTTATTGACAACAGGTTGAATATTGTGTATATTAAGTTAATTAGCACGCTGATAAAAAACAGCATAACGATGATCCGGACCGGTGCGATACAGGGATGTATCGCCGTTTTTATGGTCCATGGCGGAAAAATTGTAAAATAAATTCGAAGGGAAACCTCACGTGGCCAAGCGAGATTATTATGAAATCCTCGGCGTCTCCAAGACGGCTTCAGAGCAGGAGATAAAGCAGGCATACCGCAAGCTTGCCCTCAAGTACCATCCTGACCGGAACAAGGGGGACAAGGAGTCGGAAGAAAAATTCAAGGAAGCGACGGAAGCCTATGAAGTGCTGCGCGACCCGAAGAAGCGCGCCTCCTACGACAAGTTCGGCCATGAAGGCGTTTCCGGCTTCGAGGGGTTCGGCCGCGGGGCCTATTCCGATTTCTCGGACATATTCGGCGATTTTGATTTTGGCGATATATTCGAGGGGTTCTTCGGATCGGCCTTCGGAACCAGGGGAAGGGGCAAGCGGGGCCGCCGCGGGTCCGATATCCAGTATGATCTTTCGATTTCCCTCGAGGAAGCGGCCACCGGCAAGGAGATACAGATTAAGATCCCGCGTAACGAGACGTGCGAAACCTGCCAGGGCACCGGGTCCAAGGCGGGCACCAAGCCTACCGTGTGCCCCGTCTGCAACGGCTCGGGGCAGATCCGGCAGACCCAGGGGTTCTTCTCCATAACCCAGGCCTGCTATAAGTGCAAGGGGGAGGGCAAGATCATATCTTCGCCCTGCGGCACCTGCGGCGGCACCGGCCTCAAGCTCCACAAGAGGACCATAACCGTGAAGATCCCCGCCGGCGTGGAATCGGGGTCACGGCTGAAAATAACCGGCGAGGGAGAGCAGGGGCCCAACGGCGGCACCAGGGGCGACCTCTACGTCGTCATCCATGTGCAGAACCACCCGCTCTTCGAACGCCACGGCAACGATATTATCTCTGTCGTTGACGTGTCCTTCCCGATGATGTGCCTGGGCGGCGAGATCGAGGTGCCCACCATAAGCGGCAGCGTGGCCAAGATGAAGATACCCCCGGGCACGGAGAACGGCCAGATCTTCAGGCTCAAGGGAAACGGCATCCCCTACCTCGGGTCCTACGGCCGGGGCGACCAGCTGGTGAAGATCAACATCAGGGTCCCCAAGAAGTTGTCGCCGCGCCAGAAGGAGCTATTGAAGGAGTTCTCCACCCTGGACGGCGAAGAGGTCGGCCACGGCGGTAAGGAGTTTTATTGATATATAAAAGGGGCCACGATACCGTGGCCCTTGCTGCGTCCATGCGAGCCGGAAATTACCAGGGGGGATACTGAACATGAAAAAAGCCAAAGAGGGACACGTGTACATGAAGCTGGACCGGATGAAGAAGGTATCCGGCGGGGCCGCGAAAAAGGCAAGGAGCCTGGGGGTGCACCGGAAGGTCGCCCTCGCGTACCGGTCGCGGAGGCTCGTGGGCGGCGTCATCCTCCTCTGTGTCGCCGCCTGGTTCGTGAACAAGAACCTCGCAACCCGCGACGTTGAGCCGAAGTGCTGGTTCTGCTCCGCCGGCGAGCAGGCCGAGGCCAAGGGCGTGGTGACGAAGACCGAATGCGTCTCCTACGGCGCGAAGGCCCGCACCAATGAATACCGGGTGGAATACGCGTACACGGTGAACGGCAGGACCTACACCGGCGTCGGATTCCAGACGGGGTACATTGTCCTGGAAAAGAGCCCGGTCACCGTCGACTACTCGGTGAAGGACCCGTCCTGCTCCTGCATCAGGGACATCCGGTGCGCGGCTGACAACGCGATGTTTACGGTCCTGTTCGGCCTTCCCCTCGTCGTTATCGCCATACTGCTTGTCGTGAGCGGAGCCCGCAGGATCATGCGCGCCCTGTGGGTCATCGAACACGGGTCCGTCGCCGGGGCCTCGGTCGGAAGCATCACCCGCAAAACCGAAACGCATATGACGGGGCGTGTCGGGGTGTGGCGCACCGCCATCAAATGGATCGCCACCTGCAGCTTCACGGACGCTTCCGGTAAGAATTGCCACGTCAAGGTAGGCATGCCCGAGGGCCTGCTGAAAAAGGGGGACGAGGTCAAAATTGTGTACGATCCGGGCATGCCGGAGAACGCGATCGCCATCGGCGCCCTGCCGTGGTTCGTTAAAACCGATCCGCCCCTGGCGAGATGAACTTCGAGGCAGTCGCCGTATAGTGCCGTGGAATGGTATCGGTCTTAATTTCCACATCCCTCAATGCATGTTGGAACCACTTTGATGATAACCGCCTGTTTTTTTATCTTGACATGCACCATGGTGGGTGTTTATTGAAAGAATAAAAAACAAGAGGTGGGGTAACCCGGAATGAAACTCAAAGCCGTTTTTATAATAACGATTATATCCATTTTAACTGCTTGCTCTCACAATATCAAGGTGTCTCCTGCCGTCAAGAAAGTTGCCCTTGTTCAGTGTTCCGTCATACAGCCCATGCGTGTTTTGAGTATGATGGGAAGGAATGATGTAAGCCCTGTAATCCTGAAGCAGCTCCCGTTTCTTCTCCAGGAAACCGAATCGGCGCTGCGGCAGTACTGGACCGTGATTCCTGCCGGACTGTTCGTAGCGAAGCCCGAGGTGCAGAAAATGTCCCGCTATGTGAATAGCGAGGACATCATGTCACCGGTAATCAACGGCAAGCAGATGCCGGCATTGTCAGACTGGAAAGTCGGATCCCTGTCCCGGGACACGACGAAGCGGTTGTGCGCCCTCACCGGTGCGGATGCCGTGGTATTGACTGTATCGTCGTGGGAAGTCCAGACACAGGGGATGTTCGCTTCGGCGCAGTATCCCCTTGCGTATATAAGTTTCGCCATGTATGATAAAAATGGCGCCCTATTCTTCTATGACACTGCCTACGAGATCTACAACGACTTCTATGGCTACTGGAACATGTCCATCAATGATGCATCTATCGCATTATGGAAAAAAATGTCGGTAAAGCTGACCAGGGACATCCTGGCAAAATATGCGCACTGACGCCTTACCGTACAAGCCCATTCGCGGGGCGGGTATGACGTACTGGTTCCGCCCTTAACGTGGAGCGGCTTGATGATGGCCGCGGATACGTTTGTCGTACCGCCGATATGGCCGCTGATCCCACCAGTTATGCAAACATTCATGGTTTATAAACAATCCAGCGGTTTAATGGCGTTTCATGGCAATCCATTTATTAATCTTGACGTACCGGGGGGTTCCTATCACCCTGACATGACATACCAGTCCATGGAGAAAAGAATGTTGCCGATTGTAGATTACGGCGGGATCGCCATCGTAATACCGAACGTGGCCGCGGTGGGTAATGTCATTGAAGACAGCGGCAAGTTCGGCTTCGAGGTGTATCTCTCCGGGATGAATGAACCCCTCATAATAGGATTTGAAACGTCAAAGGAGGCCTCGGAGTCCAGGAGCGAGCTGATCGCCATCATCGCGCGGTTCCATTATGCGCGCGAACTGGGCCCGGATTACGAAATCGATGATATGGCGGAAGATGACCTGCAGGAATTGGACGACTCCGAGGAGACTGAAAAACATTGATGTCCCCCCGGCGTTTTTAACGACATATCAATTTTTTTTGATGGAAGAGACCGATGATACGGAATGACAAAGAACTGTTGATGCGCGGCACCGAAGAGGTCCTGCCCCTCGATGAATTCGAGAAAAAGCTGGAGCGATCCGAGCGCGAGAACAGGCCGCTGATAATCAAGGCCGGTTTCGACCCCACGGCCCCGGACATACACCTGGGGCACGCGGTGCTTTTAAGGAAAATGAAGCACTTCCAGGACATGGGCCACACCGTGGTCTTCCTCATCGGGGACTTCACCGGCATGATCGGCGACCCCTCCGGGCGTTCCGTTACGCGGAAGCCCCTCACCCGGGAGCAGGTCCTGGAGAACGCCGAGACCTACAAGCGCCAGGTCTTCAAGATACTGGACAGGGAGAAAACGAAGGTCGTGTTCAACTCCGAGTGGTGCGCCTCCATGACCTTCAGCGACGTGCTGGAGCTCACCGCCAAGTACAACGTGGCGCGGATGCTCGAGCGCGACGATTTCGACAAGCGTTACAAGGGCGGGGTGCCCATCACCATCCTGGAGTTCATGTACCCCCTGGTCCAGGGCTACGATTCCGTGGTCCTCAAGGCGGACATCGAGCTGGGCGGCTCCGACCAGAAGTTCAACCTCCTGGTGGGGCGCGACCTCCAGCGTGAGTACGGCCAGGAGCCGCAGGTCATCATGACCGTGCCCCTGATGGTCGGCACCGACGGCGTCCAGAAGATGAGCAAGTCCCTGCATAACTACATCGGCATCAACGAACCGCCGAAGGACATCTTCGGCAAGGTCATGTCGATATCCGACGACCTCATGTTCCTCTATTACGAGCTCGTGACCGACGTTCCCCGGGACGAGATCGAGAAATACCGCGAAGGCATCAAAAACGGCACGCTCCATCCCCGGGACGTGAAGGTGAACCTGGCGAAGAACATCTGCGCCCAGTTCTACGACGCTGAAACGGCGGAACACGCAGCCGCTGAATTCGACCGCGTCTTTGCCAACAAGGAGCTCCCCGACGAGGTCCCCGAGTACCGGGTACCCGACGGCGAAAAATCCGGCGGCAGGATATGGATTGTCAAGCTCATGGTCCTTGCCGGCACCGCGGCGTCGAACGGCGAGGCGCGCCGCCTTATCAAGGGGGGCGGGGTGACCTTCGGCGGTGAAAAGGTCACCGCCGAGGATTACGAGCTGCCGCTTCCGGCCGACGGGATCCTCAAGGTGGGCAAGCGTAAATTCGTAAGGATAATCGGATAATCCCCAACAGGGCCGTCTCGCAACAACCCCCGCCCCCCGGAGGGGGCTTCTCCAGAGCCGCCCTGTTGTTTGAGCGCCCGTCGGGCCCCGCCTTTTTTTATCGCGGGCAGGATTCCCGCTTGCGTTGTATGGACATCGGGGATATTATTGTTTACTTGCTAATTTTTTAAAAAAATTTATTAATTCGTAACCCCTGCGGGTAATGCATGTCACATTCAGATAGTGAAGATATCCAGATAATAGACAGGGTCCTGTCCGGCGACGTTGACGCCTTTTCCGGAATCATAGAGAAGTACAAGGACAAGACCTTTAACTATGTCTATTCCCAGGTAAAAGACTATGACGAGGCCCTGGACATCACCCAGGAGATATTTATCATGACTATCGAAGCGTTGCGTTCTTTCAGAAGGGAGTCGAAGTTTTCGACCTGGTTTTACAGCATCATGGTCAACTACTGCAAGAATTACCGGAAAAAGAACAGCCGGTACAACGTGGTCTCCATTAACAGCTCCCGGGGCGATGAGGAATACGACCTGCAGATCCCCGATGATCGTGAGAACCCTGAAAAGGAAGTGATCCTGAATGATTCCCTCCGGATAGTCCGGGAGGAAATCGGCCTGCTCCCCGACGACTATCGCGAGATACTGGTCCTCCGCGATATCGAGGGAATGTCATATAACGAAATATCTGAAATACTCGGCATATCGCTGTCCAATGTGAAGGTCCGGATCCACCGGGGAAGGGAATTCTTGAAGAACAGATTACTGACGAGGGGATTGATATGAGCGGCAATCACATTCCATTTGACAAGCTGTCAGACCTGTATGATGACGAGATCGCCTCGAAGGAAGAACGGGCGGAGCTGATGCGCCATATCGAGTCGTGCAGGGCCTGCGGCCTTGAATACCGTCTGCTCGGGAACACCCTGCGCCTCTGCCGCGATGTCGCCGGCATGCCCCATCCCCTGGAGAACCTTTCGCCGCAGACGCTGGGCAGGATAAAAACATCCAGGAAAAGAAGGCTGTACCTGAGATCGCTGCCGGCCATGGCCGCTTCGGTACTGGTCATAGCGGGCATAGGCCTGTTCAACGCAGGCATCATCGGCGTTTATGACCGCGGCGATATGGCCGCCGACAGGTCCCGGCGCTCCTACAGCGAATCCGAGCAGGTCATCGAGATCATCCGCAGCCACAAGGCCGGCATTGCCCAGGTCACTGATGAATACGTGGAAGGAATCGTGCCGGTTGCCTCTTTTAATGACCTGAGAAAACAGCTGGGCCCGAGGAAGGTCGCCTACCTGCTGGTGGACGACGCCAGCGAAAGCGCCGGCGCCTCCTGGAGCAATCCGATCGAGAAAGTCGGTCTCGACGAGGGGCCGGTCATATCCAACGTGAATCCGCAGGGGAGCATCGCCGGCCCCGGCAAGAGGTATGTAAGGTTCCGCGTGTTCCGGTAGTATCAGGCCCCTTCCCCCCGCAGGGAGGGCATTCCCGCTTCGATGTAATCTCCCGTGTTCGTGATGTAGCCGCCGCAGACCCCCTGGGAGCTGTAGAGGGACGAGGTGTGGCTCATCTCGTCGTAGTCGGCCTGGGCGTCTTCAATGTGGATGATGCGGTAATCGCGGTCAGAGGCGTCCCGGGCCGTGGTCTCGACGCACTGGCTTGTTGAAAGGCCGGCGAAGGCGAGGGTCGTGATGCCTTTCTCCCGGAGCATCGCGTCGATGCGGGTGCCGGTGAAGGGGCTGAAGGTGGTCTTGTCGATGACGATGTCCGCGGGGAGGGGCCGCAGTTCGTCGATGACATCGGCGAAAGGGTCGCTTCCCAGCGGATACACGTTGTCGAACCCGGCGCGTTTGCCCTTGATGTAGGTCTCCCTGAAGAAATGGTGAAGGTCCTTCCGGTCGGGGTCGGTGCCGCAGAGGCGCAGGTACACGACGGGCATTGAGGCTTCCCTGAATGTTTCAGCCAGTCGCCGGATGTTGGGGATGACCACGGTCTCGCAGCGCCGGAAGATGTAGTCGAGGCACCCCGGCTGCAGGGTGTTGAAATACCGGTAGTAGGATGATTCCCGCCTGAGGTAATAGTTCTGCATGTCGACGACGATCAATGCTGTCGAGGCATTGTTCACTGCTGCGGTCCCCGGCGTCAGTTATTTCGTATGAAGGTGCTCGATGGCCGAGCGGAACTCTTCATAGAAGTCCTTCAGCTCGTCGTTCTTGCGCAGCGGCCTGAATTTCGGCTTTGTGCCGCCCTTGATATCCTTCAGGTAGTTGGTCATGACGTGGATGGGGCCGGAAATCTTGTGGGAGAAAAAGATGAACTGGAAAAAAATGATGGCCGTCTGGACGACCGTCATGACGATCAGGATGTAGAGGACGATGAGGCTGTTTTTCTTTATCTTTTCATGGTTATCGTTGATCCTGTTGGTGATCTTCAGGTTCTCCTTGAAGGCGGTGTCGCATTTGCGTACGACGGGGTTGTCCGGGTCCTGCAGGGCCGGGATGGCCATGAACATGTCGAACATGCTGTCCTGGGTGTCGATGATGGCGGTTATGTTCTTGTTGTTTTCGTTGATGAGCTCGTTCGAGTTGTTCGCGAAATAGAGCAGCAGGCCGCATATGGCCAGGGTGGTGATAAGGGGAAGGATGATGGCCCGAATCGATATCCTCAATTGAAATTTTTTATCAAGAACGTATTTTTTTCTTGTCAAAGCCATGATTAACCTCAATGTTTATGGATATGATGGTTGCGGGGTTTCCCGATTATTTTCCCCGGAGCCTATATATAGGGCCACGCAGCCATATTAGTCAATGATTTTTGCGGCTGATTGCAGGACGGGCGTTGTTTTTTTGTATATTTGCCGCGCATGCCTTGCGCCGCCCGCGCCGGCGCGGCTTTCCACGTTACAAGGGGCCGGCAAAAGGCGACATTAAAACCAGGAAGCCAGGGCACCATGAATACCATAAGCATTTTCGTTTCATTGGCCGCGTCCGCGATGATCATCTTCACCGTCATCTTTGTTCTCGTCAAAGACTGGCAGGACCAGGTCATGCGGTATTTTGCCTTCTTCGCCACCTCCGCCCTGGGCATCCTTTTCACCATGTTCCTTACCTATTCGTTCCCCGAGAATTTCGACCTGACCCTCATGAACAAGATAACCCAGCTTTCAACGCTGATGACATTCTCCAGCCTTTTCTGCATGTCCTTCGTCTTCCCGAAGACGGCCCAGAGATTCCCTTTCTGGAAAAGCTTCCTCATACTCGTTCCCGCCATTGCCGTGGGGACAACGGTGGTCCTGACCGATTTCACCATCACGAAGGCCTACTTCAAGGACGGCAAATTCATCCGGGATTTCAACAAGGACATTCCCGGGTATACGATATACGCGGCACTGGCCTTCATCTACGTTCTTTCCGCCCTGGGCGGGTACGTGAGGAAATACATCATCACGAAGGAGTATATCTACCGGCTCCAGATGCGCTACCTTTTCGTCGGATCAACGGTGTCCATCACGCTGGCGTCGGTCTTTTCCATCATCATGCCGGCCTTTTTCGGCTACACCCAGCTCTATGTCATCGGCCCGTCGATGGCGTCGTTCTTCACCATTATCTCTCTGTTTTATTCCATCATCGCCTACAACATGTTGGATATACGGACGGTCGTCCATAAGACCTTCGTGTACACCGTCATCTCCATGGTCATCTCCCTCCCGATATTCGGGATCCTCTGGGCCTACTACCGGAAGCTCTGGCTGCTGGGGGAAGTCCCCTATTACCTGGTCGCCGGCGGCATTATCGCCGTGTTCATCCTGTTCTCCGTGTACATCCAGCCCATCGTTGACCGGGTCTTCAAGCGGAAGCAGTACGCCTTCGGCACCGTCATCGATAATTTCGTCCGCGACATCGCAGACGAGAGAAACCTTCCGGACATTGTCCGGCGGACCGTCGACACCCTGCGGGAGGGCCTGTCCCTCACCCACGCGTTTTTCATCCTGCTCAACGACCAGACGCGGAAGTACGAGCTCTCTTACTACCGGGGGGGGCGTGAAACGCCCCAGCTTCCGCCCATCGAGCGGAACGCCTCCATCATCCGCTGGTTCGTCCGCAACCAGGACATCCTGCAGCTCTCCCGGGTCTACACGGACGACAAGTCCTTCGGCGATGTCCGCGAGGAGATATCGTCGTTCTTCAACGACAACGGCATCCAGGTCATCCTCCCGGTGTACCACGAGCGCCGGGTCGTGGGGCTCCTCTGCCTGGGCATGAAGGAGACCCTGGCCGGCTACCACACCGACGAGATCGAAAAGCTCAGGCAGTTTTACGTGAAGAGCAGCGACTTCATCTCAATGGCGCTCACCTACCAGAAGGCCATGCAGGAGCAGATGGTGACCAGGACCATCGACATCTCATCGCGGATCATCCACAGCGCGGTGCCCGTGTCGCTGCCCAACATCGGCAATATCAAGTTCGGCGCCTTCATCATTCCGAAGTACGCCCAGGGCGGGGACTATTTCGATTTCATCCGGCCCGGCGACCAGGGCGTCGGGGTCATCGCCACGGACATATCGGGCGTGGGGGTCAACAGCGCCCTCTATTCCGTTCTGCTCCGCTCCGCCTTCCAGTCCAGCGTCCTCGACGCGCCGTCCACGTCGACCGTCATCGGCAACATGAACAGGGTCCTGTGCGATTACGGCAAGGGCAAGGGCGAGCTGGTCACGGCCTATTACCTCTACTATGACATCAAATCGATGCGCCTCATGTACACCAACGCGGGCTATCCGGCCCTGGAGATCTTCAGGATCGAAAAGAACAATTTCGACAGCTTTGACACCGAGGGGATCCCCCTGGGCTATGACCCGTCCGCGACCTACGGCATCGGGAGGACCAACCTGGTGCGGGGCGACATCGGCATCCTCTATTCCAAGACCCTGACAACGTCGAAGAACCAGAAGGGCGAGGAGTACGGCCTCCTCAAGCTCCGCAACACCGTGATGGAGCTCAGGACCCGCGGCGCCGCTGACATCGCGGCCCAGATCAAGAATTCCTTCGTGTCCTTCATGGGCCTGCTCTCCCCCACGTCGGACGTGGTGGTCATCGTGTTCAAGATCGTGTGATTTCTCCCGGTGGCTCCCGATGTCCACGTCTGTTTCTCCGGGTATTGACGATAATTGCCGAAGGGTGCCGGTTGCCGATGTCCGCAAGCCCCCGCAGGTGTTGGTGGCTGATAATGCTGCATTTTTATCCGCAAATTTATAAATTTTTATGCATAAATAGCTAAAAATTTCCAGAACGATATTGACGTTTTCCTTTAATTTGTATAAAATATAGATAATATTATTAGTTAACCTAACAGCCTGTTCGAGATATGCAATAATTACAAATTTAATTTCAGTTATCGTTTCAATGGCCGTCTTTGCGTGCCTGGACGACGGGAAACAGTCTGATTGGACGCTAATAATAAAATAGAGAGAGTTGTTGTGCGGGAGGCTGCCATGAGCAACAAGGGAACCCAGATCAATCGTGCGTATGTCGGAGATCAAGACGATGTCTTTCTGGCCAATTCGATTTTCGGCGAGGATTGCAGTCAAGAGCTCAAGGAGATCGATAAGCATGAAATCATAGTTAAAATATGCGAAATCCTGGGGCCGAATCCGTCCAACCTGCAACTTGCAGAGGAGATACTGGACCAGGTGAAATTTGAAATCGCTCGCTTTGTCATTCATCATGAGTACTGCAAATGCAACAACAACAGCGTGCGCTCTCAGCTGCTGCTGTGGCTTGACGGAAAGATCAATCCGGATAATGCCCGCAAGCTTTCGTCTTTCATGGACAAGTATCTCAGGTAAAAGGAAATGCGCATCGGTGCAGGAGGACATGCCCCCCGCCGCGGGGGCATTTTCATTGCCGGCGCCGAAACCTATCAGCGATTATGGACAATGCCGTGAACAACCGGTCCCTCCTCCTCCATACCTGCTGCGCCCCCTGCGTGAGCCACGTGTACGGGCTTTTTGCCGGCAGTCATGACGTGACCGTCTTTTATTACAACCCCAACATCGCGCCGCAGGAGGAATACGGGCGGCGACTGTCGGAGCTGGAGCGGTTCGGCCGCATCAAGGGGTTCCCCCTTGTCGTAGGCGGTTACGACGTGAAAGAGTGGACGCTCCGCGTCGGGAGATTCGCCGATCTCGGCGAGCGGTCGCAGCGCTGCTGGGAATGCTACCGCTTCAGGCTGGAGGAAAGCTTCAGGAAGGCGAAGGAGCTGGGGATCGCCGCCGTGACGACTTCGCTTTCCATCAGCCCCCACAAGGACGCCGTCATGATTAATAACATCGGGAAGGAGCTTGAAGGCTCCTTTGGGGTCGCGTTCATCGAGGGTGACTTCAAGAAGAACGACGGGTTCCGCCGCAGCGTGGAGCTGTCGCGCGAATACGGGTTCTACCGCCAGGACTATTGCGGGTGCGTCTACTCCATGCGCGAAAGCGAGGCCCGTTCAAAAAAGAAGAAGCCGGAGCAGGTCAGTTGACCCACCGGATGGTTTCGTAGTTTCTCACCCTGAGCCGCTCAAAATACTTTTTCCATTTCAGGTTGATCCGCGCGTGATCGAGGTCGGCGTTGGTGAATTCCGCGTTTTCGATGACGGCATCGTCGAGGTTTGCCTTGGAAAGGTCTGCGCTGTTGAGGTTGGCGCCCTGGAGGTTGGCCTTGTGGCAGTTGGCGTCGCGCATGGTTGCGCCGATCAGGTTCGCGTGCTGCAGCCGGGCATCGGACAGGTTTGTCTGGTTGAGCACCGTTCCCATCAAGTCGGCGCCGGAAAGGTCGGCGCCCTTGAGCCGGGAGCCTTCCAGCTTCGCGTTCCGGAGAGAGGAGTCCTTCATGTTGGCGCCTTCAAGGTTGGTCCATACCATGGTTGCGCCGTTCAGGTCGCCGTTGTCGAGCTGGGCCCCGGCAAGGTTGGCCTTCTGGAGATTGGCGTTCCTTAAACTGGACCATGAAAGGACGGCGCTTCCCAGGTCCGCGCCCTCCAGGTTTGTACCGGCCAGGTTCGCACCCATGAGGTCGGCGCCGTTAAGGTTTATGCCCGCGAGGTCTGCGCCGGCAAGGTTCGACCGGGAGAGGACCGCCCCCTTGAGGCGGATGTTCTGCAGGTCGCACCGGGCCAGGTTGACCCGGACGAGGCGGGCCTTGCTCAGGTTCGCGTTTTTCAGGTTGGCTTTCCGGAGGTCCGCCCAGGTGAGATTGGCGCCGTTAAGCTGGGCGCCGGTGAGGTTGGCGCCTTCCAGTATGGCGCCCCGGAGATTGGCCCCTATCAGGTTGGCCCCCTGGAGGTTGGCCCCGGACAGGTCGGCGTTGCTCAGGTTCGCCTCCTCGAGGCTGGCGTTGACGAGGTCGGCGCCGCGCAGCCGCGCGTTGCTGAGCTCGGTTTCCCCGCGCATCACGTAGTTGTAATCGCTTTTGCTCTGGCCGAGCATGAGCATGCAGCCCATGACCCAGCCGGCCGCAGCTGTCAGCAGTGTCGCCGTAATGATTCTCTGTGCCATAATCCTGTCTCTGTAATTTATTTTATCGCGCGGTGCCTTTCCGCCGGCCGGGCCGTTTGACCCCGTTTCCCGTCAGACCTACTTGTTTTCCGTGTCGACGACTTCCTCGCCCTGGCTGTTCATGCGCGCCGCTTCCTGAATCTTCGCTTTATCCTGATCCGTCATGCGCGCGCCTTTGCTTGACAGCAGGTCAGCGATCTCGCCATGGCCGTTCATCGTGGCCTTCATGACCGCGGTAAGGCCGCTCTTGTCGGCCATATCCAGGTCAGCGCCGGCCCCGATGAGGATCACGACGGTTTCCTTCTGGCCGTCGGCGGACGCCTTGATGAGGGCCGTCTGGCCCGAATTGTCGGACGCGTTGACGTCGGCCCCTCTTGACAGGAGGAGCTTCACGATCTCAGCGTTTCCCTCGGCGGAGGCGTTCATGAGCGCCGTGGAGCCGTCGGTGCTTTTGGCGTTGACATCCGCGCCGCCCGTGACCAGGACGCCGGCGATGTCGCGGTAGTCCTCCTCCGATGCTATGATCAGGGCGGTCCGGCCCGGGTTGTGTTCCTCGCGGGCGTTGACGTCGGCGCCTTTCGCGATAAGCTCGTTCATTGCCGCGGCGTCTCCCTTGATCACGGCGCCGATCAGCTGCCGGTTCATCTCAGCTTTTTTCGAGCAGGACATGAAGGCGACTGACGCTATCATGCATGAAACCACAACCTTGTTCATCGGTCCGCTCCGTGCGTGGAATAGTGCGCCATGGCCGCGCGCCGCCATGGCCAATGGGTGTATGGTTGACTATCTCGGATAAAAGTCAAACACAATTATGGGGACCCGTCGCGTTTGAACCGGAGTGCCGCGCCGTCTCCGTCGGCTTCGAGGCCGTCTTCGATAAAAGCCTGAAGTTGGTGCGCAAGAACCACAATGTCGGCCTCGACTCCCATGACAAAGCGTATCAGAAAAAGCTCATCGCGGCCCTGGAAAAATCCAAGGCCGATTTCCCGCGGGTTTTCCTTTCAACGGCCTGGCCGGGGACGCCCTTTTTCGAGGGGATGGAAAAAGAGGGAGGGACGAGCCATACCTGGGACGAGGTGCGGAATGACGTGCCGTCGATGCAGTCGAAGCATTTCACCGGGGAAGAGGCGATAGCGGCAAAGAAGGAGATAATAGACGCCTTTTCCAATCTTCCCAACATACTGCGGATGCTCGCGAGGTGGATGTCCAAGGACCGGTCGCTGATCAAGCTGTACCTGAACATGGTGGTGGGTTGCCGCATACGGGATTACAGGCAGAAAAAGCGGAAGGCCATCCAGGCCTGATTCGCCGGATAAGCCCCCCCAAACCCCCCGCTGGGGGGCTTGTTTAATCTGGTTATGTTATTAAAGTCCCCCTCCGGGGCCAACGCATTCGGCACATCCTGTGCCTGCGTTGGCATCAACCTCATCCTGAGAACGCGGATCTAGGGGGCTAGTGGGACTTTTACTTTTCTATCATGCTCCGAATTATCCTCACGCCTTCATCCCTTCAGCCGTATAATGCTTAAGGATCCTCCATGCCGGGTAGGCCAGCCCCGCGAGGCCGAGGAGAAAGACGGTCCGTATGATCCATGTAGACACCGGCGGCTCCAGGGCCGAGTAGGCAAAGGCCTCGTTTTTTGTATGCGGGCCCGCCTTGAAGGGGATCGTCCCCGCCGACTGGTCGAAGGCGTTCCGGATGTCGTATGCCGGGGGAAGGCTGTACCGGTTCCCGTAATAGAGCCGGATCGCGCCGGCCTCACCCTTCTTCCATTCCTCCCGCGGCGGCAGCTCGAACACCAGTTCCTCCCGGGGGACGAACACCGTGAAGGAAGAGAGGGTGAGGGGCCTGTCGTCGCCGTCGATGATGATGAGCTTGAGGGAACCCGTGACGGGCGCGGTCAGGTCGATGACCTGGGTTTTCGGGTCACCGCTGTTCCTCGAGAGGCGGGCCGTCATGACGCGGTAGTAGGACTTCTCTCCGGCGCCGATGGCGTGTATCTCCATGAGGCGGTTATACCGCGCGTCATCGAAGGACATGACCAGGCGGCTGATCTTCCGGCGGCCGCTGTTGTCGTAATAATACACGCTTCCCCGCAGGTCGCTGTCCCGGTCCTTTACGATCGACTTCACCGGCACGGTGATGACGTAATAGGACTGCTTCCGGACCGCCGAATAATAGGCCTTCGGGAAATTGAAGTTCTGCCGCGCGTTGATGCGGATCCGGACGAAGCGGCGGTCGCCCATGGCGAACCTGATGACGTTCCCCCGGCTGCCCTGGTAGCTGAAGACGGCGTAGTTCCCGGCTGATTCCCACTCTCCCGCCTTCCTGCCGGTTTCCACCAGGGCCGATGCCTCAAACGGGGTATCGGCGGTTATTTCAATGCCGTTGTACTCAGTCCCTGCCGGCGGCTCCGGGAGTTTCAGCACGCAGGTGACGCTCCGGTTGTCCGCCTGGCGGTAGATGACCTCCGGCATCGTGGTGCCGGAAAGCTTCGGATCGTCAACGGCCATCCGGGCCAGGTGGGGGAGGGCGCGGCCGTTCCACACGACGCGGTAATCGGTCCCGCTGCCGTAGCGGATCATGTCGTCGTCGAGAAACAGCCTGCCGTAAACCGGAAGGGGCGCCCGGTCCTCCTGCGCGGGCTCCGACGCGGCGATATCCTTGTAGTAATGCCAGCTGGAGGCGCGGAAGGTTTCCGCCGCGGCGGAAGGGGACCCCGGACCGAAGGCGTAGGCGAGCAGTCCCAGGCCCGCGAGGACCGCGAGGGCGGCCGATCCCTTCTTCGGGAATATGCGGTCGTGGAATTTCTGATAGATGATGCTCAGGGCCACCATGGCGATGCCGAGGGTGAAGCCGGCGATTATCTTGACGGGTTTGCTCATGGCCCAGATGTCGTGGAGGTAGAACTTGAGCACCACCAGGGCGGCCAGGACGATGCCGCTGATCCGCATCATCTTCTGCTTTCTGGCGAGGCCGAGGATGAAAAAGAGCGCGGCGTACAGCGAAAGCACGTATGAATATCCCAGGTTGCGGTAGTGCGGATCATCCGCGAAGTTGTAGTTTTCCTTGAGGCTCCCGATGATGATCGTGGCCATGGCGGCAACGGCAAAGCCGATCATGGGGCGGCCCAGGGGCTCCTTCATCTGTATGATATAGGCGGCCGCGAGGAAACAGGCGGCCAGGATGAACATGACAAAGCGCGCGTTGACGATGACGGTGAACCCCACGGGGGTCTGCTCGATGAAATAGAGTCTCGCCAGGGCGGCCGTCCAGAAGGGGAGCGACGCGAAGAGGCATTCCCGTGAGCGCCAGAAGGCTCCCATGGCTGACAGCACCCCGGCGAAGACGATCCATGAAACGGTGATATATCTCCCCTCGGCGAAATCGGTGACCGCCGCGAAGATCGCGACGATAAAGAAAAGCACCAGCATCGACCTAATGACTGCCAGACGGTTTTTCATTGCCGACTCCCTTTGAATGGTGATTGAAGATATAGTAAGACAGCGCGAGCATCCCCGCGGCGAAAAGGATAAAATGCGGCCTGAGGTTCCGGTGAAACTCGTTGACGGTCCATATCCCCAGCCACAGGAACAGGGCGATGTTGGCCGGCAGGAGGACGAGTGCCGCCCTGCTGACCGAGCGCCAGACACGCGGATTGACCGCTATCTCGATTGCCATGAAAAGCAGAAAAACGTACAGGATGAAGACGAAGGGCACCGTGAAGCTGCTCCGGGAAAGGTTCTCCGCCGCCCATATGGCATAGACCAGGACATCGGCGCCCAGGAGGACGAAGGGGGCGACGCGCCAGTACCGCCTGAAGCTGATGACCAGGAACCCCGCGTTGATTATGGCGATATAGCCGAAGAGGAATCGGTACGAATTCTCTCCCCGCGACATGAGGACCGGCGCCAGGAACGCGCCGGCGAGACTGAACAGGTAGAGGATCTGGCTGTCGGCACGGGCCGCGACCAGGGCGATGCACGCGCTCAGGATGAACAGCGCGATGAAGGTCTCCTCCCGGCCGAGGAGGTTGTAAAAAAAGTACGCGCCGAACACGGCCACGTAAAGGATCGCGCAGCCGGTCCCGATGATCGAATGCGAGATGACCCGGAGTCTGCCCCGGGCCAGGCGCAGTCCGAACGAGGTCACGCCGAAGCCGGCGACAAGGCCCGTGTAGATCCTTCCCGACTCGTTTATCCACTGCCGGTCAAAGGCGTACTTTATGAACCATGCCGTTGCCAGGACCAGGGTGAGGAGCCCCAGTTTGCCGATGATGTTCCCCCCGATGAGAGGCTCGAATTCCGGCACGATCCTTGTCTTGATGTAGATCCCTATACGGGATTCTTTCCTGGGCTTCTGCGCGGGCTGCGGCGCTTCCGCCGGCGGAAGCGCCGGGGCGCCGGTCGCATCGAGCTTTTTCTTTATGGAATCAAGCTCCTGCTGGAGGGCATTGACCCGGGCGCGCAATTCATTGATCTCATTCTGGTTTGCCATGACCTCTCTCCCCTCTGTCGACGTGAGGCGCGCTAAACCGAAACGGGGATGATTATATCTGCCCATCGGATATTGTGCAAGTATTTTCCGGATGTCTGGATGGCCCCGGGGTCCGGGACCGCCGTGCTTCTGTTTGCCGGACGTAACGCAGGTTATGACGGAGGAATTTAATGCTGTAAAAATTTTAATTGCAAAAGCCGGCGGCGTTGTGGTATAATAAATAAATCAAAAAATTATTGCGTATGATGCTCATCGAAATGTACGCCGGTCCATCGCGGCATGACGAGGTGTGGCGGTATGCGGTTAATTAAACATGGCAGCAGAATTAAGAGATTCCTGTATCTGTCGGTGCTTTTTGGCGTCTTCATGGGGATAGTATTCCCGTTTTACGCCACTATCTTTGTCAAGAGCTGGGAAAGCTCCCTGATGCTGGTATTTTTCTGCGCCGGCTGCGTCGTTGCCGGCATACTGGTGGGTATGGTGAGCTATATCATCTTCAAGGTGACGATCCTCAATATAATAAGGGATCTTGCCGTTCAATTCGGCAAGATCGCGGAAGGGAAAGGCGACCTGACTGCCAGAGTTGAGTGCGCATCAGAGGATGAGCTGGGCACTCTGACGGAAAGCTTCAACAGCTTTATCGAAAGAATAAGGGCCGTTATCCAGGACGTCATGGGACTCATCGGGGAGGTGGCCGGTTTTCTTTCTAACATGACCCAGGCCACGACGTCGCTGAATGAAAACATGCAGGGTCTGGCGGCGTCTTCGGAAGAGATCACGGCGTCCATCGAGGAAATCTCCGCCGGTGTCGATAATGTCGTCGGAAATTCAAAGAGGCAGAACGAGAGCATCGCGGACCTCGTGGAGCAGATGAAAAACATGGGGGGGATCATCAGGGAAGTTGACGTGATGGTGACGGAGACCCGCGGACTCTCGGAACGGCTCACGGGTGAAGCCATGGCGGGCAACACGTCCATGGAAGGGATGACCGACACCCTGAGGAAAATAATAGAAAGCTCCCGGGAAGTAACGGGCATAATAGAAATAATAAATGATATCTCCGAAAAAATAAACCTGCTTTCCCTGAACGCGGCGATCGAGGCCGCCCGGGCCGGGGATTACGGCCGCGGCTTCGCCATCGTGGCGGACGAGATATCGAAACTTGCCGATCAAACCGCGTCGAGCGTGAAGGAGATAAGCTCCTACATCGACATAAACAACAGGGAAATCTCCGCCGGCTTATCCACCATATCGGCTTCAATCGACATGATTAAAAAAATAACCGAGGGTGTCAGCTCCATAAGCGGAAAAATGAGCGCGGTGTTCACGCACACCAGCAGGCAGATTGAGATAGACAGGAATCTGGAAAGGGTGGCCCTGACGGTAAAGGACCTCTCGGATCAAACCATGTCGGCAACGGAAGAACAGAAGATCGCATTCATGGAAAGCGTCCGGGCCATTTCGAACATAAGCGAATTGAACCAGAACAATGCCGAGGCTTCGCGCGCCCTTGAGTTGAAATCGCGCGATCTTGGTGCTATGGTCGGGTCCCTCAGCCGCAAGATGGCTTTTTTTAAATATTAGAACATGCCAGGCGGGTTTGTTCCCGATACGGGCAGGGAAAAAATTTTCGCCGCAGGCAGAAGTAGGAAGGTTTTACCGTGATGGCATGTTGTGCCCTCTTATTTGGAACCGCCAGACATTGATCCTCCGGACCCGCTTATTCCGGAATATTTCGACAGGCGGTCCTTGATATATTCGAGGTATGATCCGACGTACTGATCGTACTTGAAGTAGCCCTTGTTCGCTATTGAACCGTCCGGATTATACATGGTCCCGACACCGTGCATCTTTCCGTCTTCCCATTGCCCGATATATTTGGCCCCGCCGGAAAAGGTCATGGTGCCCTTTCCGTTCCTTCTGCCGTCCCTGAACTGGCCGACATACCTGTCGCCATTGGGCCAGGTATACGTTCCTTTCCCGTGCAGTTTGCCTTCTTTCCACTGGCCTTCATATTTGCCGCCGTCGGAATAGATTATGGTCCCCTGGCCGTGCATGATATCGCCTTTGAATTCGCCGATATACTTGTGCCCGGCCGCGAAGGTCAGGGTTCCCTGGCCGTGCCTGTTGCCCTTTTTGAACTGGCCGGTATACTTGTCGCCGTTGGGATAGGTATATGACCCCTGCCCGTTGACGCAATCCCCCGAGACGCAGTCGGCAAATGCGTGACCGGACAGGCATGCGACGAACAGGAATATCGATGCGATGTATGTTTTCATTGGTTGACCTTTATCTGCAATTGATCGGATTTTGAGCGATACTAGTATTACGGGGACATTTTTTTCAAGTATTGTTTCACACCCTGGGATATTTTTTGACATGAATTGAGAGAAAACCACGATAGTGCCGGATTGCCATGTTTTTTTTGCCCAATCCCGCAAATCGGTTTGACAATTCTTCGTGCCCGTTGTGTCATCAGGGTTCAGGATAAACGGTCGCAGGTCAGGCTCTGGCCGCGCGATATTGTAATCCGCGGGGCGGAGTTGACGGTAAGGCACGATAACACCGTCGTTGGCAGGAGTCCTGTAACATCAGAATCCAATAAAATACCCCGGAGGCATGTATGATCAAAAAACTTGTACCCCTTTCCATTATCGCTGTTCTCTGCGTGTGCGGATGCGGCAAATACGGCGATGTCAAATCAGTAATAAAGGATATAATCAAGGCGACCGATGCCTGCACCGCGGACATGCAGAAAGCGAATAGCGGGAAAGAGGCGGCTGTCGCCCTGGATGCCTACACTGCTAAAATGTCCGTCCTGAGGCCCAAAATGAATGAATACTTCAACAAGTATCCCGAGCTCAGGACCTCGAAGCCGAAGGAACTGGAAAAGGTCATGGAGGATTTCAAGGCGAGCAACAACAAGTTTTTTCCGGTACTCAATGAAGTTATCATGAAGTACAAGGGAGATAAGGATTTCGGCGCAGCCATGGAAAACATGAATAACACGAGGAAAAAGAACCCGTATACCAGGTAAGCTGTTCGGCGGAAGCCGGTTTTATTGTGCGATCGTGACCCCTGTTTGTGATTGGCCCGGAACAGACAGGGGGCTTTCTGTTTGCATGAGATGCGCCGTTGGTTTATAATATTCTGTAATAGATTCTTTTCGGATTGAAAAAAATTTAACAACGATCCCTCCCGTTCGTTCCCTCCGTGATGGACGAATTAAACAAAGAGCAGTACCGGGCCTCCCGTGCCGATAACGGCGTGAGCCTGGTCCTGGCCGGCGCCGGAACCGGCAAGACAAAGACCCTGGTAGAGAAGGTGCGCAACGTCATGGACTGTCCCGGGATGGGCCCGGATCACATCCTGGTGCTTACCTTCAGCCGGAGAGCGGCGGAAGAACTGCGGGACAGGATCGGCTCGGGGTGCGGCGGCGGCCGCGGGATCCATGCCGGCACGTTCCATTCCTTCTGCTTTGACCTGCTGAGGCGTCATGCGTCGGCCTTCACGGCGGCCGCCGGCTTTTCCCGGTTCCCCGCCGTGGTTGATGATGAAGGGAAAAAGGCCATGATCGGGGAATTGATCCGGCGGGACCTGGGCCGCTTCCTCGGCATGCCCGCCGGAGTGGTCTATGATCTCGTGACGGGACATGGCAGCCTTGAGAAATGGAAGAGGAAAAAGCTCGATGACTCCGGGCTGGGAGCGGAACTGACGCTGCTCTCCACAGAGTACCGGCTGGTCAAACAGAAGCGGAATGTCATTGATTATGACGATATGATGGGGTGCGCCATCCGGCTGCTCGAGACGGACGGCGCGGTGCGGGCGGAGGTCCTCGACCGCTGCCGGTATGTTTTCGTGGACGAGTTCCAGGACGTTTCCGACGACAACATGAGGCTGCTGAAGCTCCTGCTGCCGGAGAGGGACCGCAACCTTTTTGCCGTGGGCGACGACTGGCAGTCCATTTACGGCTTCAGGGGGGCTTCCGTGGAGCATATCATAAAGATGAAACGCCATTTCCCTGAAACGGTGGTCCATCGTCTCACCGTGAATTACCGCTCCCGGAAGGAGATCGTGGCCCTGGCGTGCGGATTCATCCGGAACAACCGGCACCGCACCCGGAAATCCCTCCGGGCGAGCCGCGGGAAGGGTGGCATCGTCCGCTCATACACGGTCGGCTCCCTTGAAGAGGAGGCTGATATTATAAGGGCCGTGATTGCGGGCCATGACCCGGACCGGTGCCTGGCGGTGCTCTTCCGCAATAACTGGCAGGGCCGGTACCTGAAGGAGCGTCTGGGCGGGGAAGAGATTCCCGGCGTCACGTTCATGACCATGCACGCGTCCAAGGGACTCGAGTTCGATCGTGTGGTCATTGCCGGGGTGTGCGATTCGATTCTTCCCGACGGGGACAATGATATCGAGGAGGAACGGCGCCTCCTCTTTGTGGCCTGCACCAGGGCCCGCGACGAGCTCCATGTTATCGTGCATGTCAACGACGAGGGCGAGCCGAGCCGTTTCGGCCGGGAGCTGGGTGTGGTGAAAAAATATTGACAATGTATACTATATGTGATATATTATGATTGCATGGAATTGGAATGAAGGCAAGAACCGGCGGCTACGGAGAACGAGGAATATATCCTTTGAAGATGTCGCAGATGTTATTGAGTCCGGTAATGCGCTGGATATCGTCATAAATCCCGCGTATAACGGACAGAAAATCTTTATCGTCAAATTCAATGACTATACTTCCGCAGTGCCTTATGAAACTGATCAGCGGGATGGAATTATTCTAAAGACAACATACCCGAGCAGAAAATATCATAAAATGTATGGGCTGAACTCATGAAAGTGAAACTCGACAGATACGAAAGAGAAATTGAAAAACACGCGGATAAATCGGTCCCCGTTTCTAAAGAAGAACGGAAGAGGATTGAGGCCCTGATCGAAAAATCCAGGAATGAAAGAAAAACCAGGAATATCAATATCCGCATCAGCGAGCAGGACCTGCATAGCCTTCGTGTGCGCTCGTCGAAGGAGGGAATACCATACCAGACGCTGATTGCCAGCATACTCCATAAATACCTCAACGAGAGGCTCGTTGACGAGCAAAGCGTTATTAAAGCGGTGAAGTTATTGCAGGGCAGGAAAAAATGATCCTCCCGGGATTCCGGTCCTAGTCGTCATACTGCCTGTCCCAGAAATCGTCCGGGAGCGTGAGCCTGTTTCCCTCCCACTGTATAATGCGCCGGCTCGTGAGGCGTTGCAGGAGCCGCGAGAAGGTCTCCGGTATGGTGCCGATGGCCGAGGCGAAGTCCTTTTTCGACAGGGTGATTTCGTAGGACTGCAGTTTTCCGTAATGGTAAGCCAGGAAGCGGAAGAAGCGCTCTTCCACGTCATAGGCCGCCAGGTAGAGTATCCTGCCGGCGAGGTACCGCTGCTTTTTCATGAGGACCGATATGAAATCGTCGCGGAACTCGGCGTTATCGAGGAGCGTTTCAAAGACGGGCCTGCTCATTGAGAAGAGCACCGAGTCGGCAAGGGCCGTTGCGCTCACGGGATAGCGGTCTTTTTCGAAGAGCACGACCTCGGCGAAGATCTCCCCGGGCGACGCGAGCTTGACCGTGACTTCCCTGCCGTCCGGGGCGCTTTTAAACAGCCGCACGCTCCCCTCGACCATGATGAAAAAGGACGAGCCCTTTTCGCCTTCCAGGAAAATCATCGTGTTCTGGGGCACCTTCGTGATCTTGCCCATGGACGCTATCTTTTTCGCGGAAGCGTCGCTCAGGCCGCTGAAGAGCTCTGATTCCTTGAGGAGTTTTTCAATGGGCGTCATGATCTATTCAGCCTCCGATTTTTTCCGTGTATCAGCGGGGAGGGTCAACGGGAATATTCCGTCGGGGAACACGGCCGACAGGATCGTCCCGGCCTGGCCGTCAATCGCGTGAAGGACGTAAATTTTCTCCGCCATGAATAATAGTGTTGAAAGAACGGCGCTAATATGTCAAGTGAATGTTTGCGGGGGGCCGCTTCTTGACTTGCGTCAATGACAGGACCCCGGCACCTGACATACTCTATACTATACATGGCGCAATAACCGGAGGGAACTATGAGCGAATTTATCAATAATTCAGAGCAGAAGCGCAAGGCCCTGAAAGAGCTCATCCTCAAGCTGCATACGGGGGAGAACCCGGAACAGGTCAAGGCGGAGCTCCGCCAGGCGCTGGGGAAAATTCCCTACGATGACGTGGTGCGCGTGGAACAGGAGCTCATTGCCGAAGGCCTGCCCCAGGAGGAGGTGGTGAAGCTCTGCGATGTCCACACGGCGGTGCTTGACGGGAGCATTGACCAGACCGGCGCAAAGACGGTGACGCCGGGGCACCCGGTCCACACCTTCAAGGAGGAGAACCGGGCCCTGGAGCGTGAGATCGCGGACCTGGAAAAGCTGTACCACGGCCCGGCCGGAGAAGCGGGGGCTGTGCCGGCGGCAGACCAGTATTACGCCATTATGCAGCACTTCAACAGGCTCATGGACGTGGACAAGCATTACAAGCGGAAGGAAAACCTGGTGTTTCCCTTTCTCGAGAAACATGGCATCACCGGCCCTCCGGCGGTCATGTGGGCCAAGCATGACGAGACCCGGGGCCTGATGAAGAAGGCGCTCCAGATCCTCCATGCCGGGCTCGAGAACAGGACCGAGCTCCGCTGGCTCGTCCCGGAGCTCCAGGCGGCCACGCGCGCCATCATCGACATGATCGGCAAGGAGGACAATATCCTGTTCCCCATGTGCCTTGATTCTCTCACCGAGGCGGAATGGTACGATGTGTACCGACAGGGCCCCGAGATCGGCTATTGCCTGTACAACCCGACTGAAGAGTGGAGACCGGCCGGAATCGCGGAAAATGAAACAGGCGCTGCTGTAGATGATGCCGTGCAGGGAAGAATCATACTCCCGACCGGCAGCCTGTCGGTGAAGGAGCTGGTTTCGCTCCTGGACTCGGTGCCGGTGGACATCACCTTCGTCGACGCCGAAGACACGGTGCGTTATTTTTCCCAGGGAAAGGACCGCATCTTCACGAGGAGCAAGGCCATCATCGGACGCAAGGTCCAGCAGTGCCATCCGCCCGCGAGCGTCGCCACGGTGCAGAAGATTATCGACGATTTCCGCGCCGCCAGGCGGGACCGCGCCTCCTTCTGGATAAACCACAAGGGGCGCTTTGTCCTTATAGAATATTTCGCCATGCGCGACGGTCAGGGGACATATCTGGGCACCATGGAGGTGTCCCAGGACCTGACGGACAAGAGGAAGCTCGAAGGAGAACAGCGCCTGCTGAGCTATAAGTAAAGCACGGGCACGGCATGCCGTGCCCCCGAACGGAGGCAATAATGACTGAACAACAGATCAATGAATACACGCAGGAGGGCCTTTCCCTCGACGGACTCGTGGCCTACCAGGACGGTTCGATAGTAAGCCGTACCGTGATAAACAGGCCCGCCGGGACCATAACGCTCTTTGCCTTTGATAAGGACCAGACCCTTTCGGAGCACACGGCCCCCTTTGACGCCCTGGTCCAGGTCCTAGAGGGCAGCGTTGAGGTTGCAATATCGGGGAAGCCATATATTCTTAACAAAGGCGGGATGATAGTCATGCCGGCCGGGCAGCCCCACGCCCTCAGGGCGTTGGACCGGTTCAAGATGATGCTTGTTATGATTAAAGGATAGGGACGAAACAGCGTCCTACGCGGAGCAATGCACATGGATCTATCTGTCACGGGATGGTGATGCCGCCATCCCGTGTTTTTTTGCCCCAGCCCGGGGTAATCACCGTCACGGTCCGCGGTTTTTTTATCAAGAACATCCTTCGGTTATCCGAATTTGGTTATTGAGGTGATTCGATTATATTTTTTATGTTTTTTTCTTGTAATTATTTTTTCTTTCAGTTAAAATTCGGCGGACGGGGGCGCCGGAATTACCTTTATGGTTACTCTTGATGTCAGCCCGGTATGCTTGCATTAAGGCTCCCGTCCATAGCTTGGGGCCCGGATTTGCCGGGGTTTCCGTGACATAAACATTCAGCCCTTTTGTATCCCATGGAATAGCGCATAAGGGGAAGAGATTCCTTGATAATTATACTATACAACGGGAGAGAGGCACAATGAAAAAGAAAAAATCCGTAAAGAAGGCAAAGCCGAAGAAAAAAACAGCGCCAAAACGTAAAGTCGCAAAAAAACCCAAAGCAGCTTTAAAGAAAGTTAAAAAGACCGCTAAAAAAACCATAAAGAAAAAAGCTGTTAAAAAAGCCGCTCGTAAGCCGGTAAAAAAGAAAATAGCGAAAAAACCGGCTAAGGGCAGGGCTGCAGCTGTCAAGTCCAAAGTGTCAAAACTGCCGATGACAGAAAAAATCCTTGCTTATATTAGAAAAATCGACGGTCGGTAATAATAGTTCGCGCGTCTATGTAGTGGAGGGTGATGCCGACTCAGGCGCCCCTCCCATCAAGCTCTTGAAGCTTGCTCTTCCTTAACCGGCTTAAGTTTACCGAGGGTTATACCTGTCAATTATGCAATGTCTTTTCCGGTCACCTGAGTCCTGATTCTATAACCTGCCGGACTTTCTCCATGAGCGATTCCTTGTCTTCATACGAATATGTATTAACCGTGATAGGCTCGTGGATGATGATACTGATGGTGCCCGGCCGGAACCTGGTGCTGTCCTTCGGGAGAAGGTCCCTGCTTCCCCGTACCGTGACGGGAAGGATCGGTATGCCGGTCTGAATGGCCATGACAAACCCTCCTTTCTTGAAGGGGAGGATGTTGCCGTCCGGGCTCCGGGTGCCCTCGGGAAAGAATACCACGGAAGCGCCGTTGCTGAATTTGTCCTTGAGAACCTGGAGCTCTTCATGGGACTTCTCGGGATTGCCGCGGTCGATGAAAATGTGGCCCATCCGCTCGCAGCCCAGGCCGAAGATTGGGACCTTGCGCAGTTCCTTCTTCATGACCCATCTCAATTGCAGGGGGAGGTAGCCTATAAGGGACCATACGTCAAACTGGCTCTGGTGGTTCGACATTACTATATATGATGAGCCCCTGGTAATATGCCCGGTCCCGGATATCCTGACCCTTGCGCCGACGAAAAGAAGGTTCATCCTCGACCAGAACTTTCCGATGTAGTGGACAAAGTTTCCCGTCGGGTCCGCGATGGAGGTGATGATAACGGTGATCCCGAGGATTGCCGTGTTGATGCCGAGAAACAAAAGATAGAAGGGACGGTATACTGTCAGAAACATATCCATCAGCATGGGGAAGGTCCTTTAATATTCATGATTGGCGTGAACAGCCGGGTTGTAAAACCCGCAGATAGCATTAATGGCAGTGTGACAAAAAGATCAAGAAAATTTTTATGTATATTTCAGATTCGACGAAACGTGGTGACTTCTCTTCCATGCGGTCATGGCGCCGTTGTTTTTAATCGTGCTTCGTTCACCAGATCATGGGCGAATAAGGGAATATGGATTTTTCTTTTTCCCAGGGCCCGCGCGATTTCATAAATGAAAATGCCCCTTCCGGCGCCCAGACACCCGCCGTACAGCTGCTCGTTCATTGCATCACTTTCCAGCGTGTCCAGCGACAGGGAGGAAAAGAGGCGGAAACATTTTTCCATGTCCAGGCGCACGGTCACACCGCAGGAGGGAGAGCCGTCGATGCCGACAATGCCGATGATCGTAAAACCGGATCGTATATAGTCCTTGATCTGCAGCGATACGTGCCGGGCAATGCTCCGGTATCTCATCCTGGTGTAGAACTGAAACAGGGGAAGCAAAATGAACCTCAGCCAATACAGCGGGGTTCCCCTGATGCCGAAGGACAGCCACATGAGCTTTTTGCTGACTCCGCCCCATGCGCATTGCTCTGGACAGGGCATCTGCACGATGCCGTATCCCTGGTGTTTGATATCATCCACAATCGATGGGACTATTCCTTCCGTAAAGGCTCCTCCCATATACCGGACGTTTTCATTCAGAAGGCAATGGGAGAGGAAAATGATTTTTCCGCTTCTCCTGTCCTTCAGTTTTTTATTAAGCAAATCCATTTTCTGTTTCATTTTTCCCTCCACGTTGTATTTTCGCCGAACACGCATGGTGCGGGTTTACCTGCAGGCTCTATCCGGCCTGATGAAAGAATTCCGGATCCGCTTTGTCATCATTTTCCATTAATGCCGTATGTTCCCGGATCCAGCTGATGATATAGCGGAGAACAAGGGTTGTGTTTCCGAAACTGACATGGTTTTCTGCATGTTCGGACCGGGTGAATATCCTTCCGGTCAGGGACCTGGTGTTGACCAGTTTTGATATCTGTAGGCCGAAGTGCCCGGCCGGGATGAAATGATCATGGGTGCTTCCGATGAGCAGGAAGTCCTGGGAAACCAGATGGGATATTTTTTTCATTGAAAATCGGATTATTTTTTTGAAATAACCATAGGGATCTTTCGCATCCATGAGAAACATGCCGTGCTCCAGACCCCATCTGGTGTAGGTGTCCTTCTTCATCTTGAGCCGGATAATCCCGTTTACCAGCACAGACGCCCTAATTGCAAGCAGAGACTTGAGCAGCATCTCCAGAAATTTCCCGCGGCGTGAAACAACCACGTCAAAGAAGTCATACATGACGCCCCATGCAATGACCCGCGACACCCGGGGTTCGAATGCGGCTGCCCGCGGGGCAAGATAACCGCCAAGTGAAAGACCGATGAGTGTGATATCGTCAAGGTTGAAATGATCCAGGACCGCCTTGACCGGTTTTTCCCATTCCGGAATCATGTGGATGCCGTACCGATAGAGCGCTTCGCCCTGTCCGGGGCCTTCAAATAAAAAAAGTTCCAGTCCCGCCTCCCGGAAAAAATGCACCAGTGGAACCAGTTCCTCTTTGATGGAATCGTTGCCCAGGTGCATTACCACCACGTTTCTGCGCTCCCCTGCAGCAGCGGGTCCGGCATGCCATACGGGGAGAAATCCGCCTGCAAAAGGAACTTTTAACTCCTTTATCATGCCGGTTTCGAAATCCTCCCTGTAGATGTCATGAATGAGGGACAGGTATGTTTCATAGGTCATGGTCTTTCGAGGGTCGTCAGGATGAAGATAGAAGTTGGCGCCCCGGTAATAAGCGGCAGCGTTCAGTAGCCGGCCCTCTGACCGCGCCTTTTCGGCAAGGCCTATGAATTCCCTTGACCAGTCTTCCAGGGTTTTAATTCTTTTTGATGCTTCCCTGATTTCAACCAGGTCGCCGCCATTTACCGAGTAAACGCGGTTGAAGGTGTAATTCATGTTCGGCTCCTCGTGGAAATAGTGGGTTCCGATTCTGAATTCCGGTTTCATGGATGGTTCTCCTTTTGATAATTATAGTTTAGCTACTAAACTGAAATATAAAAAAATTATTTCTCTCCGATTGCCAGGTATTTATCAACATGACCTTCGATTTTCGACAGTATCCTTTTAAACTGCTCAACCTCTTCGACTGAAACATTGCCGATATGCTTTACAAAATCATCGTCAACAGCATTGTGGAGCCTGGCATGGGCCTCGAAGGCTTTTCGTCCTTTCTGTGTCAGGGAAATGATCTTCTCTTTGCCGAAATCTTCATTTCTTATTTTTTTGACATACCCTTTTTCTTCAATCCTGGCGATAAGCTGGGATACCGCTCCCTTGGTGACTCCGAAAATGGCGCATAACTCGGTGACCGTTTTCCCATTGTTTTTGCCAATCTCGTCAATTGTATGTATTTCGCCCGGGTAAAGTAAATCGCCTGTTCCGAAATCAATGGGCCTCTTGACAAGTTTGTTAAACTTGTTCATGAGACGCAAAAAATCATTCATCATATCACGGACGATTCTTTTTTCAATAGCCATGAATACAGTATAGCTACTAAACTGAAAATCGTCAATAGTGATTATAAAAAAAACATCGATTCATAGGTATTTTTTCAGGATTGACAGACGGCAGGCAGGGAGGCGTCATGAATGTTGCTGTCCACAGTTCGGTAACTTTTTGAGTAAAATCCGTAACAATGGGCGATGTGCGGAAAACAAAACCGGCGTTCGGATTTCTCTTCACGCCGGCTCACAATGCATATGGGTATGTACGTTCAGGATATCTACATGACAATCAGCGCATCACTTCGCTACAATCCTGAAGGAAACGCGGCGCTGACACGCGCCCATTTTGCCGCATTTGCCGCTCATCATCGTTCCGGCCACGCCTTTCTGGGTCAGCTTGGGGTCCCTGACTCCCTTCTGTATAAGCCGGTCATACACCATTTTCGCGCGGGCGGCGCTCAGCTTGTAGTTGTCGGCCGATGTGATTCCGCCTTCCGCATCGGAATGGCCGGTCACTTGGAGGACCCATCCGCCGGGAACACGGGGAAGTACTTCTTTAACGACAGGGATTGCCATGGTGAGCTTGAGGTCCCAGGTCGCGTTCGAGGATTCTTTGCCTGAAGGAAATCCGGTAATGGTAACAGTCGAGAGTTTTGTGTTGAGTTCGTCCACGACCTTGTTGCCGGTCGGCTTTATGTTTTCCCCGCCGCAGGACACAAGGGCTACTACCGATAAAGCGATTAAAACAAACAATGCTTTTTTCATGGCTGATACTCCTTTTGTTATTGTTTAATTCATATATTGTTTTTCCATCACGCGATGGAAATAAAACAACGAAGAACGATGATACTATCCCTGAAAAGGTATGTCAACAAGTTAACATATTTATATGAACAAAAACACTTGATATGGATTATTTGGATCGTTTAACGGTCACATGTTCGAAAATTTTACAGAGAACCGGGATTTGCTCTATAAAAAATAAGGCGAGAAAATAAATCTCGCCTTATTTTTTATTTATTTAATACCCCTTTGCCCCTTCAGGCGTAAAAATGTTTTCAATATCGAAGGGGTCCCTGAACATCTGGTCGCGTCTGAAGCCAAGCTTCTTTTCGCCCCGGTTGTTAAGATAATTTGCCAGCTGGATGTTGATCGGGTCCGGCGCCTCGGCGCCGGCCTTTGCCAGGAGCTGACGCAGCAGGGCCTCCGCCTTGAAGGAAAAGGCTATGGCGTCGCCCAGGACGCGCCCGGCCTCGGGTGGATTGTGGAAGCCGCAGGAGTTCTCCGCGCCGATGAAGACGAGCCGCAGAAACGCCTGCATGTAGAAATTTTTAGCCTTCCGGTAGAGAGCCTGGTCGATGGCCCTGCCCGCGTCGCGCTGCGCGTGGACCAGTTCGAAGAGCTTCGCCACCGCAGCGGTCGCGAAGCCGGCGCGGTTCTGCAGTGAGACCGTGCGGTCCTGGATCGCGAAGACCTGGTCCCTGAGCCACGACGCCGACTCGGTATGGCACTGCGAGCAGGCCCGCATGTCCGCCTTGAGGGGGCTCGTCACGTTGTGGTCGGAAATCTTGTAGGAGCCGCTGCGCCTGTAGGGCATGTGGCAGTCGGCGCAGGCCACGCCGGCCTTCCAGTGGACGCTGTCCCGGCTGTAGAATTCGAACTCGGGGTGCCGGATATAGGGCATGGCGAATCCGGTCACTTTCTGTTTCCATTCAAGGCGCTGATAATCGGTGAGCAGGTCCTTGATGATGGTTTCAATGGAGATATCGCCCCATTTCCCGCCGGTCCATGGCGTCATGACGTCTCCGGACACCTTCATCTCCTGGTTGCGCGGCACGAAATAGGTTATATGGCACTGGGCGCAGGCCATGACGCGGGCCTCCTGCCGTGAAAGGTCTTTTTTGCCGATCATCTCGAGGCCCCGCGTTATGTGGGGCTTGTTGGTGGTAAGTCCCATGTCGCTGTTCTTGTGGCAGTCGATGCAGGAGGGGCCGGTTTCGCGCATTTTTTTCGGCAGCATGTCAAGGGCGTCCTTGAACTTCGCGGTCAGGTACTTCATGCCGTGCTTTTCGGTGAAGGTCTTATGATAGGGAGATTTGCACGCCAGGCACACGCCGCCCGGCTTTACCCGGGACGGATCGATTTCGATCTGGTCAATGACCGCGTAGTAATGTCCCCGCGGCTCGTTGTATTCCACGCCGAAGCCCCAGCCGTTGTAGAGGAGGGCGGAAAAGGGGAATTCGCTCAGTTTATCGTAAATGACCTTATCGGTGTCCCATCCCCGCTTATACCTGGATTTGTCCGTCGGTTTGGGCTCCCTGGTCTTGAGCCAGGATTCATATTCAAGGGGATATACCTTTCCCCATTCCTCGGGGTCAAATTCGCCGTCTTTTATAAGACCGGCCGTGATGGGCTGCGGCTTGGGCGAGCATCCCGCCAGCAGAGAAATGAAAAGACCGAAGGCGACAATCAGTATGCCGTACTGTTTCATGGTATTCTCCTACCTGATCTCTGAATAGCTGAATTCGTTCAGTTTATGATTGATCCGGCGGTGGCAGGACCAGCAGTCCTGGCCGTCGGTGGCGATGCGCGAGACCATTTCTCCGTGACACCGCACGCAGTTGGCCTTGATCACTTTTTTCGCGTGGCCGGTGGCGGTGATGTAATCGGGATAAACGCCGCTGAAGAATGAAACAACGTCCTTGCCGCCGTCGATCCCCTTCCAAATGAGATGGCTGATTTCGTTGTCGTTGGGCAGGTGGCAGTCGACGCACCTGATGGCGCGGTGGACACCGGTAAGGAACCAGGCTTCGTACTGGTCGTTCATGGGGTGACAGGCGTTGCAGAAGGCAGGCTTCGATGTCTGGTCGAGGATGCCGTGGGGGACAAAGGCTATGACGGCGAGGAGAACCAGCGCTCCCGCGCCGATGAGGTACTTTTTCAACGTCATCTGTATCATCTGTCCACCCCGATGGTGATGATTGCGGCAGGAGGATAACTGTCTGCTTTTCTGCCGGTCTGACCTGAAGCGTTTTTTAATAGGATATAGCACTGCTGCAGGAAGTAAAGAAATTTTTTATTGTCGCTCCTTTTTTCACGCCGGTTTTCATAAGCAGATAATTTTATCGCATCTCCTTGACCTGGGTCAATGCAGCGGGCGCAGGGATGTGTTATATTTTCATTATCAATTGAATCACCGGGGCCCCATATACCGGGCCTCACATCACCCCGCGGAGGGGGGCAACCCCCTCCCATCCCCCTCCTAAAATGGAGATTGTTATCGGGGCACAGGTGAATGATTTGTTGTAATGGAGGATATTATGAAGCGGAGCATCATAACAATAGACGAAGACAAGTGCAACGGCTGCGGCCTCTGCGTGCCGGACTGCCCGGAGGGAGCGCTCCAGGTCATAGACGGCAAGGTGCGCCTGGTGAGCGACCTCTTCTGCGACGGCCTCGGCGCCTGTCTTAAGACCTGTCCCGAGGGGGCCCTTACCGTGGAAGATCGCGAGGCGGAGCCCTACAGTGAGCGGAAGGTCATGGAGAACGTGGTGAAACACGGGACCAACGTGATCAAGGCGCACCTGCATCATTTGAAGGAGCATGGCGAGATGATATATTTCAGTGAGGCGGTGGAATATCTCAGGGAGAAAGGCATCCCGGTGCCGCACCATGAAGAGGCGGCGCCTGCCGGAGAACCCTGCGGCTGCCCCGGTTCGGCGGCCATGGACATGAGGAATAAAAGCGCGGCCAGGAAACCCGCCGGCGGCGCACCGGTTTCGGTGGAGTCGGAGCTCCGCCAGTGGCCGGTGCAGCTGAAACTCCTGAACCCGGCAGCTCCTTGTTTCGACGGCGCGGACCTGCTCCTGGCGGCAGACTGTGTCCCCTTTGCGTATGGCAATTTCCACCGGGACCTCTTATTTAACAGGATCGTAATCATGTTCTGCCCCAAGCTGGACCCATACATCGAAGAATACATTGACAAGGTTGCGGCGATCTTTTCAATGCATGAAATCAGGTCGATAACCGTGGCCCGGATGGAAGTGCCCTGCTGCGGCGGCATCAACGTGGTGCTCGAGCGGGCGATGGCAAAGGCCGGGAAAAGCATCCCGGTCCGGGAAACGGTATTAGGTATCAGGGGAGACATACTACATGAGGATCCATTACCTGCAGCACGTGCCCTTTGAGGGTCCGGCATATCTTGAAACTATAGCGCATGCAGGCGGCGCGTCCATTGCCGGCACCAGGCTCTACGAAGGTGAGGCGCTGCCGGCGCCTTCTGGTTTTGACCTGCTGGCGGTCATGGGAGGCCCCATGGGTGTCCATGACGAAAGGATCTATCCGTGGCTTGCCGGTGAAAAGAGGGCCATCGGAGAGGCGATCGAAGCCGGTAAGATTGTTATCGGTATCTGCCTGGGAGCCCAGCTCATTGCGGACGTCATGGGCGCGTCAGTCCATAAGAACGAATACCGCGAGATCGGGTGGTTCCCGGTAACAAGAAGCAGCGATGCCCTTTCGACCGGTATCGACCGCCTGTTCCCGGAGCGGTTCCAAGCGTTTCACTGGCACGGCGATACCTTTGATATACCCAATGGCGCAGTGCGCCTGGGTGAAAGCGAAGCCTGCAGGAACCAGGGCTTCGTGTATGATGAACGGATCGTGGCCCTGCAGTTTCACCTTGAGGCGACCCCGAAAAGCGTCAGGGTGCTCCTGGATAACTGCCGGGACGAGCTGGATGGGAGCAGGTTTGTCCAGAGCGAGAAGGATATTGCGAATGATACGCATTTTGCTGAATGCAATGGATTGTTTGCTCATATAATGAAGTCCCTGGGTGTATTGTAACCGATTGTTATCGGTAAAGAGACAGTATATAGCTGGTTTAGACCGATTGTTATCGGTGTTTTCTTGAAAATCGGGGTCAGAGTAAGTATTGATTTTACATGGGTTACCGTTATCGGCATTAACTCATATCTCTGGTGTCAGAGTAAATCAGATGGATAAAAAAAACGACAAAACCGCAAAAATGATCAGTGACTCGGAAGTGCTGGCGGAATTTATCAATATATATTGTTCCGATAAGCACAGCGGCATGGATAAGGCCCCGGTCGTTTCCGGCGGCGCGGTCGGCGACTGCCTCGCATCGGTCAATTTGTCATATTGTGATGAATGCCGCAAACTCCTCCTCCATGCCGTGTCCAAGCGCGTTCTCTGTCCCTATGATCCGAAACCTTCATGCAAGAAGTGCCCGACCCATTGCTATGGCCGGGGATACCGGGAGAGGATACAGGAAGTAATGCGCTATTCCGGTATGCGGCTCATTAAAAAGGGCCGTTTCGGCCTTATTAAAAAATATTTCTCCTGATCCTATCTGAAAATGGTTGCATAATCGGGCGGCTGTTTCCGGGATTGATCCCATGCCCCGTCATGGCGGCTGGTGCAGTCATGAAAAAACGGCGCAAAGTTTGAGGAATCATATGGGCGGAATGACCTGCAGGGCGGGATGCGGCGCGTGCTGTATCGCGCCATCCCTATCATCACCGATACCGGGAATGCCGGGCGGGAAGCCCGCGGGGATACGCTGTGTCAATCTCACGGCGGACAATCTCTGCGGCATCTACGGCAGGGTCGACCGCCCTGCCGTGTGCGGGGCCCTGAAGGCGTCGAAGGAAATGTGCGGCGATTCTTTCGGAGAGGCATACGAGCGCCTGGCGTCCCTTGAGCTGGCTACCAGGCCTGACTGAAGGGCGCCTTACGACTGCCCGAGCTTTTCCATTATCTTCTCGTGATATTCAGGAAGGAAGACCTTTCCGGTCCGTTTCTCCATGAGCATGTTGTAGCGGAGCTGCTTTTCGTTCAGCTTAATCCTGAGCTTGACCTTGTCTTCGTCGGCGGCGCAGATCCTGAGGAGCTCATTGATTGATGAAATCTCTTTCTTGAGCGTGATCTCTTCCGGCACTATCCCGGCATTTTTCATGATCTTCATCGCCATTCGGAGCTCCGGCGACACGTTGTCCAGGCCGTCCGGCGGGAGCGGTTTCCCGGCCAGGGGGTTGTTGTCGAATTCGCCCCGCTCCATGGCTTCGATGATTTTGCGTTCTGCCACTATTTCAAATGCGTACATGTGACAAGAATAATATTGGCGGCCATACGAGTCAATATTTTATTCGAAAAGGGCGGGTCATCCCATGGGGGCCATGGCGGTTAATCCCCGCATAGGTGGGTAATTATTCGGATATCGTCATGCAGCTCAACTTGTTGCCATAGCTGGAATACATTTCATAGAGTATTCCCTTTTCGGTGATGACAAGCTCGTTTGCCCTGAACCGGGGGGCAACGCCGAAATGCACCGAGGAGGGATTGGCGACCGTTCCGCTTCCCAACCTGGTTTTGGTCCCGTCATTGGCGTTTATAAGGATGATGGAATTCATCAAATAATCGGCCACTGCTATCTGGGGCTCGTTTCTGTACATGGCAACATCCAGATCATCAAAGAAACTGGCTGCCGAATACACGGTCTCAACCGGCCCGGGCCTGCCGTTAGTGATGGCGACCTTTTTAACTTTGGCCGGTTTTGACGACCAGATGGAGAAATCGGTAAAATAGAGAGTAGTGTCCCTAATGACGATGCCGTTGGGAGAGAGGCAGCCGTTCTTGTAGGATATCCATGTTTCCTGCGTGACCGCCGGTTGCGCATTACCGGTTATGGTGAGCTTGACAATCGCCCCCTGGGGCAGAAATGTCTGGTTCGCAACGTACAGGTTGCCCTCGGCGTCAGCAGCCATGCCGTTGGGCAATACTACGTCCTTTAATTTGTAGATGGACGTAAAGACCGGGTTTCCCGGCACGGTTATGTCGGCCCTCAGTAGTTCCTTGTCCATTAATAAATCAGTAAGCAATAGCAAGATTTTGACCATACTGCCCGACTTGATACATGAGTTTAGGTCCATGGCCGGAAGGGGATTTTTTACCGTGGCATGGAGGACATAGAGCCATTTGCCCGACTGGGCGATTCCGCCGAATATTCCCCGGTTGTCGGTGAAGAGCCTGTTCACCGTTTCGCGGTTTGTTATCTCGCTTATGGATGTGCCGTCCGTGACGAACAGCCGCCCCGTGTCTGTGAAGAAGGCGTTTTCAGCGTCCGGCGCCCGGCTAACCAGAGTTGAGATGCTTGTTGCGTATGGGTTCATGTTGCTGGTTGCAGATGTTGCGGTGCTTCCCGGTTCGATAATTGGACCATCGCCAGCCTGTTCACCGGCAGTCTTCCGGGGATCGGCAATTGTTCCATCGGTTGTCCCGCTGGTCTCACGGTCGGTTGGTGTTGAATAGAGCAGGGGAGTCGGGGACGTGCCGGTGTCTTCCTGACAGTATAGGCTTGAGATCAGAGTTAAGGTGATCAATGCAAGTAATACTTTCTTGGATTGCTTCAATGGTATTACCTCCATTAATCGAAATTCCCGGCCTGAGGAAATCTTTGAACATTATGGACACAATATCAAAATTATCAAGCATAAAACCGGCCAGACGGTCTTATGTATACAGAAAATTGTATCCATATTTATGAATTATTATAATTATAACATAGGTGTCTTTTCTTTTTAAATGGGGGTCAGAGCAAATCCCGGGGTCAGAGCAAAACAGCATACTGATTTATTGTCAGATGGCTTATTTAATCAAGCCTAGGTCTGTATTCAGGAAACCCGGCTGTAATCGTGGTAAAAAGTTTCGCGCAAAACTGTTCCAGAAATATTAAAAATACTAAAAAGTTCTGCTGCGGTGAAGGACAAGCTTTCGTGGGTTGTTTACATATTGATCTGCTGTTTTACATAAGGTAAATTGATAGAGAAAATATTGAAGGGGAAAAATTTACTATTGACATAAAATCCCCCTCAATTTAGCTTACATCAACAATGGTTTTATCCATTTTATTTGTGAAGGAGCCTATCGATGGATCAGATTGTAACCAATTTTGTGAGAAATTATCCCACATTGATACATCACACGACCTGGATCTGTATCATCGGCGGCAGTTTTGTGGCCATATGCGGCTGCATCCGCTTTGCTATCGCCATATGGAGGCGCCACAAGGGAATCTATCCTCCCGCCACCAGCATGATGGAGAAGCATTGATAGATTATCCCGCTTTGCGCTTTATCAAAACAGGGTGAAGATTCATTAAGTTATTTTTTGAACCGATATTCCTGCCCCAAAGGCGGGAATTATTTTTTGATTGACGCAGTAACTATCCGCCCAATGGTATTCCTTGATTTTTCCGGTATCGACCATGAGAAAGAACCAGCTGACAACATCGTCACGGTGGGGTACCCTTTCCTATCGCCGGCAGGGCGATTTTCAGGGACCGGCCATAATCATGATTCACGGCGCCGTGGGCGACTCGCGCCTGTACCGGTATCAGCTGCGGCACTTCGGCCACCGCTACAAGACCATCGCCTTGGACCTTCCGGGTCACGGCAGTTCCTATAACGGCGTGCGTCCCACCCTTGATGACTTCATCCGCGCTATTGAAGATGTACTCAAGGAGGAAGGCATATCATCCTTTATCCTTATCGGCCATTCCATGGGAGGTGGCGTATGCCTTGAGGCGTGCCGCCGCCGTATTCCGGGCCTGGCCGGCATGGTGCTGGTGTCGACATCGGCGATACTACCCGTGTCAAAGGGCCTGGTGGACATCGTTGAACGGGACGACATGAACGCCCTGGCTGACCTCATCGTCGGTGCGGTCTTCAGCCGCAAGGTGGAGATACTCATCGGATTTGCCCGCAAGGGGCTCCATGAAATGGACCGGAACGTGATCAGGACCGACGTCGAGATCTGCAAGGACATGGATTATACCGCTTCCCTGGCCGATATCGACATCCCGGTGCTGGTCATCGCGAACAGGGGCGACCTGGTCATAGGCTGCGATCTTACGGTTGCCCTTGCTTCGGGTATCAGGAATTCCCGGGTGGTTGTCTTTGACCATGACGGCCATGTGCCGTTTTTCGAGAATCCCGCCGGTTTCAACGAGGCCGTTGATGCCTTTCTGGATGATTGTTTAAAATAATCTTTACCACCCTGTGTCGCTGCATACATTAAAAGATTTCAACGCAGAGGACGCGGGGAACGCGGAGCAAAATGGAGTGTTATTCCTTGATTAATGTTTATACGTTTTTAATTATACAGTTCAATGATTTACTATGGCTAAGGATAATTGAATAAACCGAAGGCAAACTCTATTTCCTCTGCGATCTCGGCGTCCTCAGCGCCTCTGCGTTGAATCTATTATGTTATTGATTCAGTCCGGAACCTGAGATCGCAGGCGAAAATCGGCAAAATTAGTTACTTTATATGCTTATTTTTAACATATGAAGTACTTGACAAATCAGGAGCTATTTCACATTTTAACAAAAGCGTTTAATCTGTATTCCTGGCGTCCCACTCACAGCAGGGGAATAATTCTAATATTATCCAACGGGGGAATAGTATGGCTATAAAGGTATCTATTAATGGTTTTGGCAGGATCGGGCGCTGCGTTTTGCGCGCCAAGTACGGAAATCCGGGCGCCTATGGCGATATCGACATCGTCAGCATCAATGACCTCACCGATCCGAAAACTCTCGCGCACCTGTTCAAGTATGACTCAGTATTCGGCATTTTTGACGGCACGGTATCGAGTACGGCCGATTCCATAGTCGTTAACGGCAGGGAGATCAAGATCCATTCCGAGAAGGACCCGGGAAGCCTTCCCTGGAAGGCCGAAGGCGTCGATGTCGTGGTCGAGTCCACCGGGCGGTTCCGCGACAAGGCGAAATGCACCGCGCACCTCGGGGCCGGCGCGAAGAAAGTCATCATCACCGCGCCCGCCAAGGATGAGGACATCACCATTGTTCTCGGCGTAAATGAAGACAAATATGACAAGAACAACCATCATATCATTTCCAACGCATCGTGCACGACCAACTGCCTGGCGCCGGTGGTCAAGGTTGTGTATGATAATTTCGGGATCGAGAAAGGACACATGACCACGATCCACTCCTACACGAACGACCAGCGGCTTCTGGACCTCCCGCACGAAGACCTGAGAAGGGCGCGGGCGGCGGCGCTCTCCATGATACCGACCACGACCGGTGCGGCCAAAGCGGTGTCCCTCGTCATGCCGGAAATGAAAGGCAAGCTGGACGGCAACGCGATCCGCGTCCCGACCCCCAATGTATCAGTGGTTGACTTCGTCGCCATCGTGAAAGAAAAAGTCACCGTGGAAAAGGTTAACGCCGCCCTCAAGGACGCCGCGAACGGCAAGCTGAAGGGGATCCTCCAGTTCTGCGAAGAGGAGCTGGTGTCGGTTGACTTCCTGGGCAACGCCCATTCGTCCTGCGTGGACGCGGCATCCACCAAGGTCATCGACGGGAACCTGGTGAAGATACTGAGCTGGTACGATAACGAGTGGGGGTATTCCACCAGGGTACTCGACCTGATCAAGTATATAATGAAGTAACACGGCATCCGTAGCTTGTGAAGGCGGGGTCACGTGGCCCCGCCTGCGATATATATCGCGAAATACAAAGGAGCGCACATGGCACGACGTGAAATTATAGCCGGAAACTGGAAGATGTACAAGAAGAGCGGCGAAGCTCTGGACCTCGTGAAGGCCCTCCTCGCCGGTATCGACGGAATCGGCGGGCGCGAGGTCGCCGTGTTTCCCCCGTCACCCTGGGCCAAACAGGTGGCCGACCTCTGCCGCGGATCGAAGATATCCGTGGGCATGCAGAACATGTATTTCGAGCAGGAGGGCGCCTTTACCGGCGAGGTTTCGCCGGCCATGGTCAAGGACGCCGGGTGCCGGTACATCCTTATCGGCCATTCCGAGCGCCGCCATGTCTTCGGCGAAACCGATGAGCAGGTGAATAAAAAGGTCAGAGCGGCCTTTACGAACGATATCGAGCCGATGATCTGCGTCGGGGAACTCCTGGAAGAGCGCGAAAAAGGATTGACCAACGAGGTGCTTAAACGGCAGGTGGAGAAGGCCCTTGAGGGGATCGGCGCGGCGGAGATGAAAAAGGTCGTCATCGCCTACGAGCCTGTCTGGGCCATCGGGACGGGCAAGGTCGCCACGCCGGAAATGGCCGATGAGGCGCACCTCTATATTCGCACGGTCATCAAGGGGCTCTACGGCCAGGAAACGGCCGACGGGCTCCCTGTCCTGTACGGAGGATCGGTCAAGCCGGACAACAGCGCCGGACTCCATGCCAAGGAGAACATCGACGGTTTCCTCGTGGGAGGCGCGAGCCTCAAGGCTGAGTCGTTCCTGGACATCATACGCGTAAAATAATGTTTGTGAGGCTTTATGGGAATTATCATTGGAATCGTTTCGGTTATATTTCTGATCCTGTGCGTCCTGCTGATCGTGCTGATCCTGCTGCAGTCGGATAAAAGCGCCGGCATGGGCATACTGGGCGGATCAAGCCAATCGGCCTTCGGCTCTTCCACGGCCGATGTCATCACCAAGGCCACCGGGATCATGATCGGCCTCTTCATGGTAGGTTCGCTGGGACTGGCGTCGCTGGAATCGGCCCGGATGGACTCGCTCAAGAAGGATCTGCTTAAGACGGAATCCGGCAGGAAGGGCCAGGGCGGCGAGGTCGAAAAGAAGGCCGGACAGGACGCGACAACCGGAGTCCCGGTGCCGTTGAAAAAATAGCACAAAACTCGCGCACCTGCTTATTATGATTCTCATGCCAGGCAGACCCCGCACGAAGAAATCGCGCTGCGTAATAAACTAGTAGGAGTGAAACAATGGTTAACAAGGATTATATCTTCACCTCGGAATCGGTTTCCGAAGGGCATCCTGACAAGGTGGCGGACCAGATATCCGACGCCATGCTTGACGAACATATCAAGGGAGACAGGAAATCCAGGGTCGCCATGGAAACGCTGGTCACCACTGACCGGATCGTCCTGTCCGGCGAAATAACATCATCGCAGGCGGTGGATTACGACAAGGTGGCCCGCCAGGTGGTTGCCGATATCGGCTACACCGACCCGGAGATCGGTTTCGACGCCAAGACCTGCAAGTGCGAAATATTTGTCCATACCCAGTCCCCGGACATATCCCAGGGCGTTACGGAAGGACAGGGGCTCTATGCGGAGCAGGGCGCCGGCGACCAGGGCATGATGTTCGGCTACGCCGTGGCCGAGACCAGGGAACTGATGCCGATGCCGATATCCCTCGCCCACAAACTGGTGAAGCGCCTTGCGGACGTGCGGCGCAGCGGCGAACTCAAGTTCATACGCCCGGACTCAAAGTCGCAGGTCACCGTCGAGTACGTCGACGCCAAGCCGAAGCGCGTCGAGGCCATTGTTATCTCCACCCAGCACACGCCCGACGTGAGCCACAAGGAGATCACCGAGGGCGTTGTCGAAACCACCATAAAGAAGGTCATCCCCGCGGAATTCATAGACAAGAACACCAAGATATACGTCAACCCCACCGGCCGTTTCGTGGTGGGCGGCCCCCACGGCGACACCGGCCTCACCGGCCGCAAGATCATTGTCGATACCTACGGCGGTATGGGACGCCACGGCGGCGGCGCCTTCTCGGGTAAAGACCCCTCCAAGGTCGACCGTTCCGCCGCCTACATGGCCCGGTATATCGCCAAGAATATCGTGGCGGCCGGACTGGCCTACCGCTGCGAGGTGCAGCTTGCCTACGCCATCGGCGTGGCGGACCCCGTTTCCGTTCTCGTTGACACCTTCGGAACCGGGACGATATCGGAGGATAAAATCGCCGAGCGCGTCCGGAGCGTCTTCAAGATGAAGCCCGCCGGCATCATCGAGATGCTTGACCTGTATCGCCCGATTTTCCGGTCTACTTCGAACTACGGTCATTTCGGCAGGGAAGACGCCGGTTTTGTCTGGGAAAAGACGGACAAGGCCGCGGCCCTGAAGGGATAATTGAGCAGGGGATTGTATAGTGATATGAATGGGGCTGTGTCAGACAGCCCCATTTTCATATAGGTATCTTCGTTTTATACCGATAATAACGGCGTAACGTCTATTGCTATCGCGAGGATACCCCGATGAAAGAAGTCAAGTTGAGAAGCTATGCCTACCGGTGCTCATGCGGATATGAAGTGAAGGTCTTTCTCGATTCCGGCATGCCCCAGGAGACATTCACCTGCAGAAATTGCAGCTCTGTCATAAAACGCAAGGAGCTCTAGTACGCCCGAAGCCGCATGCGTTCTCATGGACGATCCACGGCGTGTCATGCAATGAAAAAACTGCTAGCTCTCATCTGTATCGCGGTCATTGCCGTTCCGGCGTTCCTGTATTCGCAGGAATCGGGCGGGGGCGGAGCCGTCAAAAACGAAGCCGGCGATAAGAAAGAGGAAAAAAAGGCCTCCGCCGGGGCGACGGGCGAAGATAAGGACAGGAAGGCAAATTTCAATATTGATGCCCTGGCGCTCTACGGTCAGTATAACCGCATCCTCTGGCTCGGAAGCCTGACGCAGAGCTTCGATTCCTTCACCTACCAGCTCAACTCGAACTTCAGCCGATCAAATGATTTCGGCTATCATAATTCCGGTTTTTATGACAATGAGATCGGCTTTACCGGCGTGGCGGACGTCACCGAGAAATGGAAGATGACCCCCGAGGTGGAGGTGGTGAACGAGTCCCACGGCATGTTCGGCAATCCCTTTTACAGCAGGGAGGAGAAGGACAGGGTGGTGCTGAAGATTAAGAATGACTTCAGCACGATGCCGACGCGGTGGAGCCTGAATGTCGGCGGGGTGTATTTCACGCACCGTCTCGATGCCACGCAGATACCCGACATCTACTCGCTGGACCCGTACCATTCCAGCGATTTCTACAAGGCCAACGCTGAATTCGGATGGCAGTATATAGTGTCGGCCGCGAACAAGCTCAGCTTCAATTCGAAGTTTTCCCATTACTTTTTCAAAAGCCCCTATGATTACGATTCATGGGTCGCCAACGAATTCATCTGGAATTTCAACGTGGCCGAGTATTTCAAGTTCGGCCTGGGGCCCCAGTACACCTATAATCGCGACCGGGGCCATTTCGTTTCCGGCCGGGTCGAGGCGGCGACGGTGAAGGTGAATTATTTTTCCGCCTCCGCGTCCTATGTGTACGAGCTGGTCCCCTTCGCCCCGGAGAACCTTTATTTTGACCGGCGCTATGTAAGGCCCGAATACAACCTGCTGCCGGGGAAGGGCCATCACGCGGACCTGAACATCGGCATCGATGTCAGCAACAGCAGCGACGCTGTTTTCTACGTGAAAAAGTTCAGGATCAAGGCGGCCGGCTCATTTGTCACCAACGACCGGTATTACGCGTTTTATTCGCTCCCGGAGCAGGTGCAGACGACCCACGTGATGAAGGTCGAACAGGCAAAGGCGCGGTGCGAGGCCGCCCTCGGCCTGTCGGTGTATTCCGCCTACCTCGAGCTGGGCGGTAAATACGAATATGTCTATTCGTACGCCAGCGATGCCGTGACGTACCAGCCGGCGCACCTGGGGAGCGGGTATATCCGGCTGAACGTGTGGCGCTTTGAAACGGAATTCGGCACCGGTTACCGCAGCAGGATGAACGCAAGCCCGTTCATGCGCATGGAAGTCCAGCCGGCTCTGACCGGGTCAGTCTCGCTCCAGGTGAGGGTGCTCGACTCCTTGTACCTCCACGGGCGGGTTGACAACCTGTACAACAGCAGGTACAGCACCGTGTACCCGTACCCGGAACAGGGACGCACTGTTATCGGCGGGTTGAGAATCGTATTATAGCGGGTGGATAACGCCGTTAATTGCCTGAAATGGCGCCATCTTTCTGTAACCAATAAATCGTGATTGACACATACAAGGATGACGTTGCGCCTATATTTGGCGGATATCCTTATATATTCTTGACATTAAACGGATGACATACTATCTGTGCAAATCGGATGGCCGGAACTTTGCAGCACAGCCGGCCGGATCCCGCTGCAATAGTAACGGATTGTGAATGAGACTACTAACGGCAATTATATTATCCCTGGCCATCACGCTTGCCGCGTTCCAGGCCCTCTATCCCCAGCCTTCAAAATATGAGGGGAAACTCGTCAAGAAGATACTGTTCCAGGGCCTCAAGAACGCCAATGAAGACGACCTCCTCTATGTCATGAAGACGACGGTGGGGTATCCTCTTAAGGCCGTTGAGATCCGCGATGACATCAAGAAAATATTCAAAAAGGGCAACTTTGAAAGCATTGTCGTCGAAGTCGAGGAATACATGGACGGCGTGCGCCTCAGGTTTATCTGCAGGGAACGCCCCGTCATAAAGGAAATCCGCTTCAGGGGAATCGACAAGGTGTCGGAAACCGACCTGACCTCGGCCATCCCCATCAAGGAGGGCGGCACCATCCGGAAGGATTATCTCGAGAAGAGCGTCGCCGCCATCAAGAAGAAATACGATGACGAGGGCCTCTTTAATTCCGTCATCCGCTACGAGGTGAAGCCGTACCGGGCGGGAGACCCGAGCAACGTCGTCGTGAAGTTCATTATCGACGAGGGCGAGGAGATCAAGATACGGAAGTTGACGGTGCTCGGCCCGAAGGCGCTGAACACGAAAGAGGTGCTCTCGGTCATGGATACCGCGGAAAAAAGCCTCTTCAAGGACGGCGACTTCAAAAAGGACGTATGGGAGCAGGACAAGGCCAAGGTCCTTGCCTATTACCGCCAGTACGGTTACCTCGATGCCCAGATTGCCGAGGAGAGCATCGAGTATGAATGGGTCAATCCCGAGAAAAAGGACAAGCGGGGCATATTCATAACCCTCAAGATAAGCGAGGGCGACATATATTATTTCGACAGGTACACCGTCGACATCCAGGGCAAACCGGGGGAGACGGTCTTCACCGCCAAGGAATTGCTGAAGGATTTCGAACAGGACACGACCGGCAAGGTTTTCAATGACACGACGTTTCAGATGGACCGCCAGAACATAAGCTTCAAGTACGCCTCCCGGGGCTATATTTTTGCCCGGGTGGTGCCCAACCGCACCGTGACCGAGCGGGAAGTGGTCGTAAAGGGCAAAAAGGTCAAACGGAAATTCATGGCAATCAACTTCGTCATCGAGGAAGGGAGCCAGGCCTACGTTGACATGATCATCATAAAAGGCAACAAGAAGACCAAGGACAAGGTCATCCGCCGGGAACTGGTCATCAGGGAGGGCGACCTCTTCGATTCGCGGAAGCTCCAGCTTTCGCGGGAGAAGGTCTACAACCTGGGGTTCTTCAAGCAGGTCAATATCGACGTACGGCCCGGCAGCCGCGAGGGATACATGAACCTGATCGTCGACGTTGAGGAGCAGCCAACCGGCACCATCTCGCTGGGAGGCGGGTACGGCACCACGTCCGGCTTCTCAATCTTTGCTGACGTGGCCGAGAATAACCTCCTGGGCAACGGCCATCGGGTGGGGGTCCGGTTCGAGTACGGGCCGGAGCGCACCTCGATCACTCTTTCCTTTGCGGAACGCTGGCTGTTCAACCAGCCCATCGGCCTCAACACGTCGGTGTTCTACAACCTTTATAACGTGAAGTCAAAGCAGACGGTGTTCTCAACCTCCCAGGAGGACGAGGGGAACTACAAGCGCGAAGCCATCGGGTACGCCCTCGGGCTGAGCTACCGTTTCCTGGATTATTACACGGTCGGCACCAGCTGGTCGCACGCCTTCACCAAGGTCAAGGACCCCTCCGGCAACAGCACCGAGGAGGTCTTTTACTCGGCCAAGCTGGGATACCAGGAGAAGCGGAGCGTCACCGTGTTCCTGGCCCATGACTCCCGCGACAACTACCTGAACCCGACCAGGGGCTTCAATATTGACGTCTCGGCGAACTTCACCGGCGGCAGCGTGCTCGGGGGCTCCGACCATTACATAAAAATCACGCCTGAAATCTATTTCTATTTTTCGCCGTTCCATATCCCGTTCCTGAAGAGCCACCCCTGCGTGTTCGAACTCCGGGCCAGCGGCTCCTTCATCGTGAAGCCCATCGGCTCGGCGCAGATCAACCGCCGGCAGCCGCTCCATTCTAATTTCTACTACCTGAGCGGGGGCCAGTGGGACCTCCGCGACCCGTGGCTTGAGCCCGAGGACCGCCTCAACATCGGCGGGCCCGAGACCCTGAGGGGGTGGGACTACTACGATAAAAAATTCCCCGAGTCATGGCAGAACGTGGGGCTCTTCCATCGGATCCTGTACGGGGCCGAGTTCCGGGTCCCCATCCATCCGCAGATGCTCTGGTTCGCGGTCTTCTTCGACGCCGGTTCGCTCTGGTCGGATCCCTTCTGGGAAAAACAGCTTTCGCTGGATAACCAGAAGATCGTGGCAAAGGACCTGTACACCAAGGACCTGGCGCGGATCCAGCGCTTTGACAAGGTCAACCTCCTGAGCTATTTCAAGTATTCCTACGGCTTCGGCTTCAGGATACAGATACCCATGATGCCCCTCAGGTTCTGGTTCGGCAGGAAGCTGATCTACAGCGGCAACAAATTCAAAAGCGTCGGCGGCCTGACCTTCCAGTTTGCCATAGGCGACATGAGGTTCTGATGCGGTACGCTGCGGTCATCCTCGCCGCCGCGGTAGCGGTCTGTTCTTCCTGCTCATATCTGAAGAAGAAAGACGAGGTCGGCCCGCCACCGGTGGTCCGTTACATGAACCTGAAGGCCGTGTATTCCTATGTACTCAACAAAAACCGCGACGCCCTGGGCGTTAAGAAAAAACTGGACGAGAAAATGGCCCGGACGAAGGAAATCGAGCGGGATCTTGACGAGCCTTCCGGCGATCATGTCGCGCTTCTTGATGAATACCGCCGGCTTGCGTCCGAGCTCGCCGCGCTGAAGGGCAGGAGCAAGTATTACAAGGGGATAATCCTTACCCAGATAGACCGGGCAGTCAAAAACGTTGCAAAGAAGATGAAGATTGATTTTGTGATAAATATCGGCGATGAGCTCATCTATGCCAGAAAAGAATATGATATTACCGAGGATGTTCTTCTTGAAATCACCCGCATCGATGAACGAAGGGCCCCGGAGGCCCGGTGACGCCGGCATGAACGCCGGAATAGCGGGCAGGCTGCTGCTTGCCGCATCCATCATTTCATTCCTGGCGACACAGGCTGCCTGCGCCACCAGGGAGGACCTCATCAAAAAAGCCTTCAAAAACTTCAAGGGCGGCCACGCCATCTTCGTGAGCAAAAAGAATTTCCGGCTGGACGTGTATGACCGGCAGCTGAAGGTGGTCGCCTCGTACATGATCGGGTACGGTTCGAATGCGGACATGAAACCGAAGCTCTACGAGGGGGACAACAGGACCCCCGAGGGAGTATACGCGGTGAACGAGATCTTGAGCATGGACGCGGACAGCAAGTCGCCGTCCTACCGCGTGCTGCGGGACATGAACAAGAGATACTTCCGCGCCAGCGAGGGCCACAGCAGGTTCGGAGAACCCGATGCCGACCTGGGAGACAATGCCTACGGCCCCCGCTATTTCGGTATTGATTATCCGAACGCGGAAGACCGCGCGCGGTACCGGAAGTCGGTCAGGAAGGGGATGGTTCCGCTGGTGAAGGGCAAAAGGGCCGGGATCGGTTACGGCATTGCCATACATGGGAATAACGATGAAAACGCCATCGGGCATCTTTCGTCAAACGGCTGCGTCAGGATGTTCAACCGGGACGTTGTTGAACTGGAGCAGTATATCCAACTGGGAACGCCGGTGATCATCCTTGCGGAATAACGGCATATCTTCGGAGGGGCGCGGTATGCCCGCGCCCGCGCAGCTCATTTTTTTATGTTGACATTATTCCGGCTGCTGATGAATACTGTCGCTGATTTTTTTAAGGGAGGACCATAGTGTTACAATTAACAGGCATAGCATACGCCGCCTCTGAAGGCGCGGCCCAGGGCGGCCAGGGGATGCAATCGGCTCTGGGAAACTACAGCTTTATTATTCTCATGGTGGCCACCATCGCCATATTCTATTTTCTGCTGATCCGGCCCCAGAAAAAGAAGGAAAAGGAACGGCAGGACATGATTACCGCACTGAAGAAAGGGGACAAGGTCGTAACCGCCGGCGGCATGTACGGTATTGTCGACAGCTTCAAGGACGGCGATATTGTCGTTCTCAAGGTTTCCGGCAACACCAAGATCGAGTTCATAAAAAGCGCAATACAGAACAAAATTCCATAAGAATACCATATAAGAAGAATTATGAAAAGAAACCCGCTGTACCTTGTGCTGATTCTGTCAGTCCCCGTCTGCCTTTATGTCGGATCCCTCGGGCAGGAGAGTTCCGGCGCCGCCACCGGAAAAGATGCCGCGTCCATGGAGAAGCGCGAAGGCGATAAGTCCGATGCCTCATCCGGCGAAGAAGGGACAACCTCAATTGATAAGGACAGCGCGGCGACGAAAACCGATGATGCGAAAAAGGAAGCCAGGAAAAAGGCCGAGCGCAAAAAGAAGGAAGTAAAAAAACAGGCTGAAAAAAAGCCCGAAAAAAAGATTGAAGAAAAGAAAAAAGAGACCGTAAAGAAAGAAGAACGTAAAGAGGAAATCCCGGAAGAGAACCTTGACCGGGAGAGCGGCGACAGCCTGCTCCTGCTTGATCATGAAGGCATAAAGTACAACCGGATACCGGACATCACCATCAAGGCGGAGGAGCCCGGCCAGGACCTGGTCAGGATCCCGGATGATAAAATCACCGAATCGTCCAAAGAGAAAAAAAAGAGCGAGGGGATTTTCGGCAAGAAAACGAGCACCGTCGCCGGGTGGGCCATCGTCATATTCATCTTCCTCATCTTCGCGATCTATTCCAAGACCAGGACAAGAAGATCCCGCAGAAGGGGCTCTCGGATAATAACGAAACGATAAACAGATTCAGGGGACGTGCATGACCAGGGGAATGATATATAAACTCATATTTATCCTGCTGCTGATCGCTTTTGCGATCGTGCTAATTCTGCCGACGGTAGGGGAGAATACGATGCAGGTTTCGATGAACGGCGATGCCACGGCGGAGCAGTACGAGGCCGTTAAAAAGAAATTCCCGTCTGGCGCCTATATCGTGACGCAGAAAGGAGCGGAACTGACGATTACCGGAAGGAACCTCAACGACGCGGTCATGAACGATGTGCGGACATTTCCCGGCGTAAGGACCTCGGTGATACGGAAGCACTGGGCCGAAGACCTGGTCATGGCGAAAAAGATCAATCTCGGCCTTGACCTCCAGGGCGGCATGCACCTGGTTCTCCAGGCCGACTTTGCAAAAATCGAAAGCAAGTCCGTTGACAAGAAAAAGCTCACCGAAAAGGAAAAATCAGAGCTGACCCAGCAGGCCCTGGAGCTCATCCGGAACCGGATCGACAAGTTCGGCGTGGCCGAGCCCTCGATACGGCCGCGGGGTAATGAGGCCATAGAGATCCAGCTCCCCGGCGTCAAGGACCCCCGCGCGGTCAAGAAGGCGATAGGAACAACCGGCCAAGTGGAATACCGCCTGGTTGACGACGAATATACCGCCAAGGCCGGGGAATGGCTGCGGCGCAATTACAAGGAAAAGGCCCTGCCTGAAGAACCCGAAAAGCAGGACAAGCTCCTGGCCGATATCACGGAGGGAATACAGCTCCCCAATAACCGCGAGGTGCTGTATCACTGGGAGCGCCAGAAGGACTCTAAAAAGATCATACCGCAGTACCCCATCGTCCTCATGAGGGAAGTCGCCATCGCCGGCACCGACATCAACAAGGCCTGGATCGGCAATGACGAGTACGGCGGACTGGCGGTCCACTTCACCACCACCGCCGAGGGAGCCACCAAGTTTGCCGACGTCACGGCCAAGAAGAACTGGGGCAAGAAGCTCGCCATCGTCATAGATGACAAGGTGCGGAGCGCGCCGCGGCTGAACGTGCAGATCACCAGCGGTTCCGCCATGATCAACGGCAATTTCACCTACGAAGAAGTCAATACGCTGACCCGCATCATCAAGGAAGGCGCCCTGCCGGTTGACCTCAATATCATCGAGGAGCGCACCGTGGGGCCCTCCCTGGGGCAGGACTCCATTGAAGCCGGCGTCAAGGCCGCTATCCTCGGCTTCATCGGCATCCTGGTGTTCATGGCCATGTATTACCGTCTGGCGGGGGTCATCGCCGGCGTGGGCCTTGTCCTAAACGCCATATTCCAGATGGCCATACTGTCCTGGCTCGGGTTCACCCTGACCCTTCCCGGCATCGCCGGTATCATCCTCACGGCCGGTATGGCCGTTGACGCCAACGTCCTCATCTATGAACGGATGAAGGAGGAGCTGGCCAACGGCAAGTCGGTGCGGATGGCGGTCAGCATGGGCTTTGACCGCGCTTTCTGGGCCATCTTCGACGGTAACCTGACGACCCTGATTTCGGCATTTGTCCTGGCGCAGTTCGGCACGGGCCCCATCAAGGGCTTCGCGGTGACCCTGACCATCGGTCTCATCGTCAGTATGTTCGTGGCGCTGTATATCACGCGGTTTGTCTACGAACTGATATCATTGAATAAAAAAATCAAGCGGCTCAGCATTTAAGGGGGCTCATGTTGAAACAGCGGACAATACCATTCTTGAAATATAGATTTATTGCGTATGGATTATCCCTATCGCTTTTCGTGATTTTCGTTGCGTCGGGGCTCATCTCCAAGGGCCTTAACCTGGGTGTGGATTTCGTCGGCGGCCAGAAGATCATCGCCCGGTTCGAAAAGGGCGTTGACGAGGGGAAGATCAGGAAAGCCCTCGCGGCCTACAGCCCGATGGTGCAGCAGATCGGCGAGGCGGAAAACCACGAATTCATTATCACGACCAAACTCAAGGAAGACTCCGCCTTCACGACGGAGGAAAATATCCGGAAGGACCTTGAGGCGAAATATCCGAAGACGCGCATGGACAAGGGGGACGCCGTTTTCGTTTTACTGAAGGGCACCGTTGACACAAACAAGGTGAACGCCACCCTGGCCGGTCTGGACGCCGAAGCGAGGAAAATAGGCGACCCTTCCAAAAGCGAGTATATAATTTTCAAGAAGGAACCGGCTGATAAAAAGAAGAAATCTGCCTATACCGAAGATAAAGTGGAGAACCATGTCCGCTCTGTTTTTGACGGCGCCGAAATACTGAACGGTATCACCATCCCCGTCGTGTTCGATAAACCTGTCGATGAAGCGGCGCTGAACGGTCTTGCGAAAAAATATAATGCCGCGCTTATGAAGACCGGCGATGAGGGGAAATACTTGTACGTGTTCTACAAGCTGGTGGTGGATGAATCGGACCGGATCAAGGCTGATCTCGATAAAAACTTCAAGAACGTGAAGATCATGAGCACTGAAAACGTCGGTCCCGCCGTCGGCAGTTTCCTCCGGCAATCGGCGCTGAAGCTCATCATCGTGTCCATTATCCTGATGACCATTTACCTGGCATACCGTTTCGAATTCAGGTACTCGGTGGGCGCCATGGTGGCGGTCCTTCATGACGTCATTCTCTCTGTCGCGTACTGCGGCTTCGCCGGGATCGAGATAAATATCTCCGTTGTCGCGGCCCTTCTCACGATATTCGGTTACTCGGTCAACGACACCATCGTCATCTTCGACCGTATCAGGGAGAATACCCAGATAGAAACAAAAATATCCATGGTTGATATCGTGAACTCGTCTATTACGGTTACGATGTCCAGAACCATCCTCACTTCGTTCCTGACACTGCTGAGCGTATTCGCCCTCTTCCTGCTGGGCGGCGAGGGCATAAGCGATTTCGCCCAGGTGCTGCTTTTCGGCATGATCATCGGCTGTTACTCAACGATCTACATCGCTTCGCCGGTCATGCTGTCCTGGGAAAAACTGATGCAGCGGATCAGGTCGTAGCGGTCTTCCGGCGCGCGGCGGCTTCTTCCGTCATACGAGCCTGGCGGCCGGGCGGGACGCCGCCGTTTTCCCGCTGACGAGGAGGCGTACAGATTGAAAAAGTGCATTCCCCTGCTGATGTTCATCATGCTGCCCCTTTCAGCATCCGCGGCGGCGGACGAATACGGCGCCAGGGAAATCGCGACATTCACCCGCTATCTTATCGATCACAAGGAATACTACCGCGCCCTCGTGGAGCTCAAGCGGCTCAAGTCGCTGGAGCCCGGCTCTCTGTCGCCGTCCGCCTTTGCCGTTACCGAAAATTATCTTCTTTTCCACGGGAAACAATACCGGGAAATCCTTGACGGGCCTTCCCGGGACGGCGCGTCCATGCCGGCCGGTGTTGACGCTCTCTTCCGCTTCGACGCGGCAGTCGCCCTTCGCGATTACGGGAGAGCGGACTCAATCCTCGCCGCAGGGGGCATGGCCCCGGACCCGTTCATCGACCGGTGCCTGAAAAAAAGAAGGCTCTTTTCCTATCTTGCGTCGCGCCGGTTCGGGGAGGCCACAGCCCTGTGCGGCGCCCCGCCAGCCGCCGATTACAGCGCGTGCCGGGAGCTCCTGGAGCAGGCCCGCGCCGGTTTTTCCAGGGAAAGGAAGCCGTGGCTGGCCGCTGTCATGGGCATCGTTCCCGGTATGGGATACCTGTATGCCGGCGAGTACGCCACCGGCATATTCGCCTTTTTTCTTATATCGATTGACGTTATCATGACCTATTTCGCTTTCCGGACCCATAACGACATCATAGGGTACTTCACCGGGGTCATCGGGGGGTTCTTTTACGCCGGGAGCATCGCCGGCGGATACCTTGCGGCCCAGCGTTTCAACGTCGGCCTGGGGGATTCCATGGGGGAAACGCTTTCCGGAGAGCTCAGGTTTGACAGGGACCGAGACGAGATATTCAAGAGGCACGGGATCGGAGGGAATTGAACAACAGGACCTGCATGGAACAGGCGCTCAAGATAGCCTATGAGCGTATGGGCAAGACCTCGCCCAATCCCCCCGTCGGGGCGGTAATCGTCAATGACGGCCGCGTGGTCGCGACGGGAGGGACCGGCCCCTACGGGTCGGGCCATGCCGAGGCCGAGGCCATCGAGGCGGCCGGCGGAGCCTGCGCCGGGGCGGACATGTACGTGACCCTTGAACCATGCAACCATTTCGGAAAAACGCCGCCCTGCACGGCGGCCATCATCAGGGCAGGCATTGCCAGGGTCTTTGTTGCGGCGCTTGATCCCAACCCCCTGGTGTCCGGCAGGGGTGTCGCCGCGCTCTCGAAGGCCGGCGTGGAGATTGTGTTCATGGAGGACATGGCCGAGTCCGCCGTCGACATCATACGTCCTTTCCGGAAGTATATCATGCGCGGCCGTCCATTCATAATCAGCAAAAGCGCCGTCACCCTCGACGGGCGGATCGCGGCCAAGACGGGCGACTCGAGGTGGATATCATCGGACTACTCCCGATTCCTGACCCACCGGCTCCGCTCGAAGGTGGACGCGATTATTGTCGGCAAGAACACCTTTGTAACAGACAACCCGTCCCTCAACGTGCGCCTGGGCTCCTTCGGCGACGAGGTGCCCCGCTACTTTGCCGGGGCGGCGCCCGTCATGCTGGGGAGGGACAATTTCCTGCTGAAGTCCCTTGCCGTTGAGGAGGTCTTGGAGCCGCGGGACCCGCTCAGGGTCGTCATTGGCCTTCCGGATAGAACCGATCCCGGCTGCAACCTCATGGCGGACGATAACTATCTCTTTTTCGAGCGCAGGGAAAAGGCCCAAAGGATCATCAATGCGGACAGGACCGCGGCGTCCCTGCTGGAAGCCGGCAGGCTCCACCTGGTGGACGCGTCGTCGCCGGCCGAAGAGATCAGGGCCGTGACCGGGGAACTGGCGCGGCGCGGCGTCATGCTGGTCCTTCTGGAGGGCGGCGGAAGGCTCGCCGGTTCCTTCCTGGACGCCGGCGAGATCGACCAGTTTCTGTATATCATAACGCCGAAGGTGGCGGGGGCGGGGATTTCGCCGCTCTCGGCTACCGGTGCGGAGACAATTGCCGAAGCTCTGGTACTGCGCGATGTTTCAATGATGCCGGTGAAGGACGATCTGATCTACACCGGATATCGGGAGCCGTACCATTTTGAAATGATGTAAGACGCAAGGAGGACCCGCATGTTCACGGGACTGATCGAAGAAATCGGGAAGGTCGCGGCGGTATCCCGCGCCGGGGACGGCCTCCATCTGACCATCAACGCCGAGCGGGTGCTGGACGGGACCCGCGTCGGGGACTCCATCTGCATCAACGGTGCCTGCCAGACCGTGACCGCCCTTGACCGCAGGTCTTTTACCGTATTCGTTTCCGCCGTCACTGCCTCGGTTACGACCCTCGGCTCCTTTGCGGCGGGCCGGAAGGTCAATCTTGAGAGGGCCATGACGCCGTCCTCTCGCTTCGGCGGGCATTTTGTCCAGGGCCACGTTGACGGCCGGGGCGCGGTCGATGCGATCGAAAAGGATTCCATGGGTATGCGGGTGAGGATAGCCGCCGGTCCTGATCTGGCAAGGTACATCGTGGGGAAAGGCTCCATCGCCGTTGACGGGGTTTCCCTTACCGTCGTCTCCGTTGATGAAAAGGGTTTCACCCTTTATTTCATCCCGGAGACGCTGGGGAACACCGTCGTTTCAGAGTGGAAGACCGGCGTTGAAGTGAACATCGAAGTGGACATACTGGCGAAGTACGTTGAACGGATGCTCCGGCCCGGCAGTGCCGATGACCGGTCCGGCGACAGGACCCTCATGAAAAAACTGGCGGAGGGGGGGTTCGTGTAATGGCTCCGGCACCGGAGGCGGGCGAAGGACCTGTCACAGACGGATGCCGGGATAGCGCCTGCCCAGTTCGTCGGACGTCGTGATGGTGAAGAATTTGTCCAGGTGGGATATCCTGAAGACGTTCTTTATCTCGGCCTGGACATTGTAGAGGATCAGGTCGATGCCCTGGTTTTTTGCCGTGTTCATCAGGAGGATCAGCGAACCTATGCCTGATGAATCGACATAGTCAAGGTCGGTGAAGCTCATCAGTATTGCCGTCACGGGCTTTGCCGCCAGGGGCCCCGTCTTTTCTTTGAATTGATTAATGTCCTCGATGGTGAATTTACCGCTCAGCCGAACGAGCACGGTGCTTTCAGAAGGCTTATTAATGCTGATATCCATGGCTCACTGCAACCGGTCCCACAGGTTTCTTTCATCAATGAGCTTGATGAATTTCTTCTCGAAGGAATCCACCTCGCGGTAGTTCGGCGTTTCGGGATTTCCCCTGAAGAGGACCGCGTAGGTTCCGATGTGCTTCACCGCCTTGAGCATGTTGTTTTCCTTGATTGCCTTCAGTATCTCGTGGTAGATGATGACCGCCGCCGAGTCCATAACCTCGTTCATGAAGGTCTTGTTCTTCAGTTCCAAGGGGGCAATGACGTTCCTCACCGCCAGGTGCCGATTGGGCATTGACGGATCGGCGTATTTCAGCAGGTAGACGATGACTTCCCGCTTGATGTCGGGGATGTCGGCGGTCCGCATCATGTCCCGTATCCGTGCAAGGGACTTCTCCGACTGCTGGTCGATTTCCCTGCTGGCGGCCTCTTCGCCCTCGTGGGCCCTGATGAGCTTTTCGACTTCCACCTCGCCGACGCTGGAGATTTCCTCTTCGAATTTCTTGTTCATCCTGATGAATTCACTGTCGGAGTAGTCCTTGAAAGGGTCCTTCAGGATGTTGACGAATTCGATGGCCTCGTCGGACATGGCGACGCGCTGTTCTTCCTTCATCGACTTCAGGAAGCCCATGGACAGGTTGCCGGGGAGCGAAAGGTCGAACTGGTCCGGCGCCACGGCCTTGATGATGGACATCTTGTAGAGGAGCGGGAGCTTTTTCCCTCCCCCGGCCCTGGCCTGGTCAAGGAGCGTCAAAAGCCTGTCCATGGGTTCCACCGGGACCGCGGTCGACCATCGCGACAGGGGGTCCACCAGGTACTGGTGGTAGGCGTTTCGCCCGCGTTTCGCAAGGCTCTGAATGATCCGCAGGAAATTGTCAATGAGGGGCGATCGAATGGTGGTGATCATATCTCTCATGGCAGAAAGATGGTACGGAATCCGCGGCCTGTCAAAAGATTTTTCACTTCAGGCTGAATATTTTTTTCAGGTCGATCGACCGCGGGTCAACGGGGAGCGGAAGCGCCTTCCTTCCCAGGTGGGATGACAGGTAAATGGCGTGAATGACCTCCAGGGCCCGGTAGCCGTCTTCGGCGGTCGATGTCTCCGGCGCGGCGCCGGCGAGGGCCTTCTTTGCCTCGGCATAGAGCTCAGTGAAGCAGCTGACGCTCCGGTAGCGCGGGAACCTGGCCACGGACAGGTCGCGGAACCCCGTGTAGTGCCGCGATGTTCTGCCCATCAGCAGGGATTCGTAGCCGTTGCCGATGACAATCGCGCCGAGGGCTCCTGATATCTCAAGCTCGAAGACGAAATAGTTCCTCGATCCGCCGGCCTCGAGGAAAACGTCAATGCCGCCGGCGGTTTTGAGCCAGGCGCAGGCGCGGTCCTCGAAGCCCCGTGACCGGCCGGCGCGCTGGAATTCCCCCTCCACGGTGACAATCTCGCCGAAGAGATACCTGATCATGTCCACGAGGTGGGTGCCGTCATGGAGCAGCGGTCCGCCGCCTTCCTCCGGACGGGAAAGGCCGCCGTAACCGCCGGTGAGGATCGAGGCATGGACGGTCTTCACCGGGCCGATCTTTCCGCCGTCGATCATCTCCTTTACCTTCCGGTAGCGGCCGTCGAAGCGCCGCTCATGGTTGACGATGACGGCGGTCCCGCGGCGGCGGCACTCGTCGGCCATGGCGCGACACCCCGCGAGGGAAGATGCCATCGGCTTTTCCAGGACTATGACCCCGGCTCCGCTGCGGGCCGCCTCTACGGCTATCCGTTCATGGCTTTCGGTCCAGGTGGCGATGATTGCCAGGGCGGGGCGGGCGGTGCGGAGGAGCTCACGGTAGTCTTGGAAAAGGTTGTCGGCGGCGATGCCGGCGGTTGCGCCGAAGCGGTCAAGTCGCTCCCTGTTGATGTCGCAGGCGTGGGTGATGACGAGCCCCGCGGAAGTCGCGCCGCCGAAGTGGGTGCAGGGCTTGTTCCTGAGCGGATCGTGCTCCAGGAGGTGCCCTATCCTGCCGCATCCGATCAGGGCGATGTTGACGTTCCGCTTTTTCATGGGATCATCCCGGTCATATTCTGTCCGGCCCGTTCCCATGCGGGAAACGGAGGAGGAGAATGCCGCAGGGGTGTGAATGCCTACAGGATCGGGAGGTATTCCTGGATCTCATAATCAGTTATATACCGGTTGTAGCGCGAAAGCTCCAGCTTCTTGTTTTCTATGAGCTTGTTGAAGAGGACGTCCCCGAGGGTTTCCCTCATGAATTCGCTTGATTCGAAATGAGACAGTGCGTCATGGAGCTGTTCCGGAAGATGCTGGCCGTCGTTTGCGTCATTTCGGCCGGGCACGTCGGTGTCCTCCATGGGGTCCCCCAGCTTGTATTTCTCGTCGATGCCCTTCAGGCCGGCCGCGAGGATCCCGGAGAGCGCCAAGTAGGGATTGCAGGCCGAATCCGGGTTCTGCAGCTCGATCCGCATGGCGTTCGGCTTGTCGGGCCTGCAGAGGGGAACCCGGACCATGGCATTGTGGCTGGTGGTGCTCCAGGTCGCGCGCGTGGGCGATTCAAAGTCACGGTGAAGGCGCTTGTACGAGTTGATCCACTGGTTGGTGAGGACGAAGAACTCGTTGCAGTGCCTGAGAAGGCCCGCTATGTAATACTCGGCCGTCTTGGACAGGTGGTGCTTGTTGTTCCTGTCGAAAAAGATGTTTTTGTCATCCTTGAAAAGCGACTGGTGTATATGCAGGCCCGACCCGTTCTGGCCCGCCAGGGGCTTCGGCATGAAGGATGCATAGATGTTGTTCAGAAGGGCTATCTCCTTGGTTATGAGCCTGAAGGTCATGATGTTGTCCGCGGTGGTGAGGGCGTCCTCGTGGCGCAGGTCGATTTCATGCTGGCTGTGGGACGCCTCGTGGTGGGACGATATGACGTCGATGCCCATCTTTTCGAGGGTCAGCACGATATCGCGCCGGTAATCGGTCGCCGCGTCAAGCGGGGTGAGGTCAAAATAGCCGCCGCGGTCCAGTATCTCGGGCTGGGTGAAATTCCTGAAGAAAAAGAACTCTATCTCCGGGCCGGTATAGAACGTGAGGCCCCGCGCGGCCGCCTTCTTGAGGTTCTGCTTCAGGATATACCGCGAGTCTCCTTCGTAGGGGGTCATGTCGATCTGGTGTATGTCGCAGATCATCCGCGCCACCGAGTCCTGCTGGGGACGCCAGGGAAGAATCTTGAAGGTGGACACGTCGGGCAGGGCGATCATCTCCCGCTCGTCGGAGCGGATGAACCCCTGGAGCGTCGATCCGTCGAAGCGGACGCCCTCGTTGATGGCGTCTTCGAGCTCGTCAATGGTTATGGCGAAGCTCTTCAGGAAACCGAGTATATCGGTGAACCAGAGGCGGATGAATTTCACGTTGCTGTCGTGGGCGAGTTTTACCACATATGCTTTATTCTGATCGGTATCCATTGTCCCTTACTCCTGATTAGGCGGATATGGCGCGATCCCCGGGACGCCGCGGCCCGGTTCAGCGGGAAACGCCACAGTGTTACCAGCTTAAAAATATCAGCACGACAAAGAGGGCCAGAATTATCATAAACAGCACCAGCATTACCATGGTGCCTTTCGTCATTCCGGTCGAGCCGACAGTCGCATCCGATGCGCCGGCGGCGATATTCTTTTTCGGCAGGGGCCCGTCTGTCTCCGCGTTATACAGCTTCAGTTTGACCTGCTTTTCCGTTTCGGTGAATTTCCCGTATATCCCCTTGGAGATCAGGGTGAGGATGTCGGTGGGGTTGTTCTTGCCCGAGCCCGCCTTGATGTCGATCACTTCGGCCATGGTGGGCTTGATCCCTTCTTCGCCGCGCAGGTTGAGCATATCGATGTAGTAATTCGCCCTGTCGGACTGGGGCTGCAGGTACACCATGAGCTTGTCGCCGACCCTGAGCTCGTAAATCGGTTTTCCCTTGACCGGCGCGACGATCGGCTTCACCGGAAGGATGACGGCGTCGTCCTCGACCGTGTATCCTTCATCGGTTCCGGCCGCGTCATCGCCCGCCTCGGTCTTCTGGTCGCCGCCGGTGATGCCGCTCCGGTATTCCTGCGGGGTTATCTCCTGGATAGCCGTTTCAAGTATGAGATTCTTGTCATGGATGATCCTGTTGATGATGTCGTACAGGGCCGTGTCCATGGCGTTGTAATCGTAGTCGCAGACGCTGTCGTAGAGGAGACTGATCGAATTCATCTCCTCGGAAAACCGCTTGATGTGGTCCATGAGCGAAGATGTCATGGTGGCGTTAAAGTTGCCCTTCCATTTTACGTTGGCCACGTACTCGCGGTATTTTATCCAGTCTTCGTGCGGTTCAAGGTTATAGAGGTCGGAATAGGTTGAGACCACGGCGCTGTATGATTCGAAGTTCGCATTGTTCTTGAATATGAGAATGAACTGGCCGAAGAGGTTCTGCGACACGGCCTTGAATCGGCCTTTCACTATCATGACATTATCTTTAATATCCTGGAAATCCTTGGGATCCTGGCTCATGAGATTGTCCGTGTAATAAATGATGTTTGGATTATGATAACCAGATCTGCTGCAATTATTCTTATCAAATATGCCTCAGCCTTCATCGGCGGCGAAGGTGTATATGGATACATATTGGATTAGGCAACAGTCTTATGTTAATTGTAGATAAAAACCCCTATGTGTCAATATAAAATTTTACTGATATGTAAAACCCTCAAAACCCTAAACCGGCCACGAACGATAAAAAAGTTCCCGGACCTGCCGGAATTCGACAATATAAAACTGGATATTTTAAAACTTTTGTACCCTAATAAAATAAAAATATTTGATTTACACTGCGTATGTACGATATATATAATAGACCGGTTTATATTCCGGTTGATTCATCGATCTCCCGGCGCATCCCGGGGCGGGAGGCGGGAGGCGGGATGCAATCAATAGCCGGTAAAAAATTGTTGGTCAGTAACCTATAACGAAGCGCATGTTTTTCATGACGCGGCAACGCCATAGAGTTATGAATACACCACCAGGGGAACCGTTATTATGAAAAAAGGAAGCAACATCAGACCGGCGCTGCTCGCCGTTGCGTTTATCTTCGCGTCTACGAGCGTCTTTCCTTTTTCCGACCAGACCACGACCGAGAGAATACTGAAAGAGAACAAGCGCTTCGTGGAGTTTGTCAATGTCTGCGTCACCAATTTTGCTGACGATAAGAAAGAGGACCTCCGCAAGGCCTATGAAAAGCACTTCAACGCCGACGTGGCCTACCTTCAGTCGGATTACCGCCGTTCTTTCAAGCGGGTATACGCGTCGCAGGGTGAAATGGAAAGGATTTACCGCGAACTGGTGAAGAACTATTATCTCGAGGATTCAAAGATGATCCTCGACCGCCTTGCCCCGGGGATCATCCGCTCCAAAAGCGCCAGGGCACGCCTGTACCTGACCCTCGGGTACCGCGACAGGACCGTGAGCTGGACCCATTACACGGTGGGCGACGCCTCCAACCCGAAGCTGTATTCGTACAAGCTGTACAAGTATGTTGACGCCATTAAAATGGCGCGCCGCGCCAAGCGTTTCGCGTTCCTCGCCCTGTTCGAAAGCCAGACCAGGGAAACAAAGAAGAAGATATACAACCAGCTCTGCAAAACGGAGCGGGATATGAAGAACAAGTACATGAACCGTTTCGTTGACCTGAACGACCAGGACTATATCAATGAAATTGAAAAGTCCTATTCCGAGGCCAGGGAAGAAGCGGAGCCGCCTAAAGAAGCGGGAAAGGATGCCGAGAAGGCGGCCTTCGATTCCAGGGTCCAGAGCTACGAGGCCAAGGTCGTCAAGCGGGTCCGCTTCAGGAATGAGACCAAGACCGCGCGGTATCTCCTTGACGGGGAATTCGACAGGGCCGAGGACATCATGCGGGAATATATCGATGATTTCAACTTCAAGCTCATCCTGTCGACGTTTGAAGTGCTGTCCGCGTCGGGAAAAGAGGCCGGCGCGGAGGAGAAGGCCCAGGCCGACAGGTATGATTACAGCAAATTCAGGATCCACCTCATGGACAACTACGCCCGTTTCTCAAAGCCGTCGATGATAGACAGCATTCTTGAGACGCTGAAGGTCGAAGATGACGTGGAGGAGAAGAGCAGTGAAGAGGGCGTCAGCATCGATTCCCTGAACAAGGAAAGCGGGACCGTTAAGGGTGAAAAAAAGGATGACCGGGCCGAGACCGGTGACCGGGAAAAAAAGGAAGATATAAAAGAAGAGAAAAAGCTTCAATGATACGGAGCCGTTAGCAGGTGCTCAGCCATGAATAAAATTCTACATTTCACGGTCATTCTTGTCGCGGTCTGTGCCGTTTCCTCCGGCATGACGGCATGCAGAAAGGGAGACCATAAGGGGCTTCTCGGAATCGTGGTCCCCGTGGGCCAGGAAAAGGTCAGGAAAGACGCGCCCTACGTGATAACCGGAGTCTATGAAGGAAGCCCGGCCTACCGGGCCGGTCTCCGGCCGGACGACCGCATCGTGCAGATTGACGGAAAGGAGCTGGACGGCCTGGAATATGACCATATCTACAATACCATGCTCCGCGGTCCCGCGGGCACCACGGTCACCATTGTCGTTGAAAGAAAGGGCGAGACGCTTGTCTTTGACGTTGTGCGGGGGGAATGACCGGTGGGCGGGAAAATCTTCTTTGTCGTCATCATGATCTTCTCTGCCATTTTTTCAGTTTTTATCCTGCTGGATATCCTCTACTGGCTGTTTAACTGAACGTACCCTCCGTTCCCGGGCTGCACCGGTTCCCGCCCGCCGGGGGCCGGCACTATCAGTAAAACTTCTCCTTGACGTTGTATTCCCACAGCTCCACCAGCTTGTCGAATTCCTTGTCCCGGGGCTGGTCCCTGTACGCCATGTTCCTCCGTTTTATGAGGTACGCCACGGTGGAATCCTCCAGGAGGAAGGGCTCCTTGATCTGGTTCAGCTTTATGATGAGGTAGTTCAGGTTGTGCGTCTGGAAATCACCGATCAGTTTCGAGGCGACGGTCGGCTCGTATTTCATCAGGAGCTCGGTGAAGTAGAGGGCCATGCGCCACGAGTCGTTGCTGCCGGTCAGCCCCGACTTGAAATGCATCGAGAGCTTCTCGAACAGGTCCATGTTCTGGTAGTAGGAATCGTAGATGGCCTTGATCAGTTCCGGGAATTCGTTCTGCACCTCCATGAGATCAATGGGCTCTCCCTTGCTTTTGAAATGGTCGAATATCTCCCGGCTTTTTTCGTTTGCGGGCTCCACGGGGATAAGCTCGACATGCAGGTCCTTGATGACCGTGCGGACCTTCCCGGCTTTCTTCAGGTAGACCTCGATCTCCACGGGCTCTATGTAATAGTTTTTGCTGGGGTCGACTATCATTTCCCGGGCACCTGCTGTTTTTCCGCCGCCAGTGACGCTTCCGCCTGCTTCAGCATTGCCATCTGATCGGCGGTGAAGGCGTAGAGCTTTATCTGATTCACCAGGCGGACCCTGGCGGCCCTGTCCGCGCCGGCGAATTGCTTCATGAGATCGTTGATTTTTATGGTCGATTCAATGAGCTTGTTCTTGGACAGGTTCCAGAGGGTGTCGCCCTTGCTCACGACGACCGGCTGGAAGTCCAGCATGATGAACACGTTTTCCGGATAGATCCAGTCGGGGTTCCGCTCCCTCAGCTTGGTTTCGGCAATCCGGTAATATCCGTTTTTCACCGCCACTTCGTTGGCGTACCGGTAGATGTCCCGGTCCTTGACCTTGATGTTCAGCTGCGCCCCGAGCTGCCGGTACCGGGTGTCGATGTCGCGGCTCTGGGTCACGGGGCCCCTGGCCTTGACGGCGGCCATGCGCTTCTTGACGGTGCCGGCATTGTCGGTGGGGCGCAGGAAAAGGACTGCTGCAATTATCAGCACTATCAGCATGAGTCCGAGGGGCAGGGCTATTTTGACGGCAGTTGGCAGCGACTTTATTCTTTGGGCTATGCTGTCCGCTGTACCGGCGATGCCTGCTGCGCCGGCGGCGGCATCGGCAGTTCCCGCGGCTCCGGAAGCCGTGCCCGCAGCACCGGCAAAATCGGTTCCCTGATGATGCGCCCCTGCGGCAGAGGCGGATTTTTTCCCTTTCCGCGATCCGGCCGTTATCCCGTCCGCGTCGGTCCCGAAGGCGCCGTTTTCGTCCGAACCGGACAGGGAGGATGCGATGGAACGCGGCCACGAATTGTCAAGGCTCAGGGCCTCTTCGCTGTACTGGCTTTTCCGTTCGCCGATCGCCTCTTTGAGCATGCCCAGCTCAGGCATGTTTTTTTCATGATAGCGGGCGGACTGCGTATAAATATCGATAAGGTGGCGGAGGCGCTCGCGATCCGCCAGGATGCGGTCATAATGCCCGGCCATGGCGCTGTCGGCCGGTCTTCCGGAATCTTCCCGCGCGGCGCCGATTCCGTCGAAGAGGACCGTCCCTGCCGCAGCGCTGGCATCGGTGATAAAGGGGAATACAGCTCCGTTGAAGAGGGCCAGCACAACGGTATTGCGCGAGGGGTCGTGGACGGCGGAGGCCCGGCCTGTCATGAAGGAAAGAGTGCCGGCAATGCTTCTCAACTGGGAAGAGAGCCTGCGGTCCCGCGTGTTGTAGAGATGCGCCCGCACCATCGAGAGAAGGTTGAAGAGTTCCCTGCGCCGTTGCGGCGTCAGGGCGGTTCCGCGTGAAGAATCGATTTCCGCCGCCAGCGATTCCGGCGAGGCTGTTATTTTTGCGGCGGTGCCGCCGTCGAGTCCCGCCAGCGGTTCCATTTCGTCGATGCCGGAAAAGGTCCGGAATTCATACTGTATCCCCGGCGAAAGGATGATCTTGTCTTCTCCGCCAAGCTTCGCGATGTTCTTGTTGCCGTCATCGACAATGACGACGGGGGTGCCGGTCGACCTGAGCAGGATGTGCATGTCTTCATAAACCGAATAGGTTATGATGATGATGTCCAGCTTTTCCCTGATGATGCCGCGGACGCCGGCCGAGCCCTTGATGAAGGCCGCCGTCACCGTTTCGGCGCCGCTGCGGACGCCGTTATACGTCACCTTCAGGTTGAAGGTGCCGGGATAGTTTCGGATCTCAAGGCCTGTCTCGCTCCGGTAATCAAGGCCGCTGAAGCCGTCATTCCGCACCATGGCGTGGGAGAAGAGGCGCTTCACCGGGTCGATATCGGTGCTGTTGGCGAAGATGGTTATCTTCCTCTTGGTGTTGTTGAACCACTTGAAGATCTTTGATATAGTGATAAGGTTGAGCGACGGGTGCAGGATCGCCTGTATCTTCCCGGGGTCAATGCCGAGTAGTGAAAAGGCGCGCAGGTACTCGTCCGGGAACAGGTAGGGATAAAAATGCTTTTTGTCATAAAAGAAAGGATTGTGACCGATCACGACAAGGCCCGAGCCGTCGAAGCGGGACGTCCCCCGGTGCTGTTCCGACAACAGGTCATGAAACTTCTGCCAGCTTATGGGTTTTTCTATGATATTGTTAAGGTCGAAGATGGTGTTCTTGTTGAGGAGCACCTTGAAGTTGCCGTCACGGTAGAAAACCCCGATGAACTGGTCCTTATGGGATATGTTCTTTTCCTTTGAAAACTCGGGAAGGTCTTTTTCTATGTCGACGACGGATGCGTTGGTAAGGTCAAGGCCGAAGATCCTCTGGTAGTCAAAGAATTTCCGGACCACGGCCCTGCTGCCGATGTAGCGGTTTTCGGGAAGATGGCGCACATCAATGTTGAACTGCTCATGGGCGGGGTTGCCGATAAGGCTGTCGGCAATGATAATGTTTTCAATAAGGGGGATCAGCTCCACCGGCATATCGTTCCACGTGCCGATCCGGATGAAGGGCTTGATGTCGTCAGTGGTCTCCCCGGTGAAAATTATATAGCATTCCGGATCAACGATAAAGAGCCGGTCGCTGTCGGATTTTATTATATCTTTGATCTCCATATCCATCCAAACCATAAAGAGGGTTAATAAACAGCCCTATTGTTACACTTTTTATATCAATTTTCAATAAAAATCATATTTATAATGATAAGGATATGATGGCAATTACATTTTGCCCTCATTTTGCTCTGACCCCGGGGCATTCCCCCATCATCACAGGCGGAGTGGATATTCATTATTAATAATTTACTCTGACCCCGATTCTTAAGTTATCGTTACCAATACAATAACAGAGAGGGTGAATAATGAATAATTTTTATACAAATAAAAATAATTGCATAATATTTTTTTATTATTTGGCGATGATATAAGGGGATACCTTGACATGGTTCCCGGGAGTTTAGTACTTTACAGTTGGAATAATTGTTTGCCCAATATGTGATCGCCAGCGCCGGGTTGGGCCTGGCAGGCTGACCGTCGGGAAGGATAAAAGACTGTCCCATGAGAAACTTTCTATCATACATAGTGAATCTCTATTTTCGCATTGCCTTTCTCAGGCAGCTGCTCTGGGCTATTTTTCTCTTCGGGGTTTTTTCCATTGCTGCGGCCCTGGTTTTTCAGAGCAGCAGGGTCCTGACGAACCCGGTGGGATGGGAGAAAAGCTTCCAGGTGTCATCGTTTAACGTGGTGGCCCGGGACGTCACCGTGGCTTCCCGGGGCGATATCATCGCGGCCGTGTACGAGGGCCGAGCCGGCGGGGCGCAGGGAATCTACGCCACCCTCTCCTTCGATGCCGGCGTTACGTTCCTGCCTTCACTCAGGGTTGCCGCCGTCGCTTCCCGGACCGCGATGAACCCCCATGCCGCCATCTCGCCGGCGGGACACCTGACCGTGGTGTGGCACAGTTACGTCGATGCGGAGTCGACGAACAGGATATTCTATGCCACTTCGAAGGACCTGGGCGCGACCTGGAGCGAGCCGAAAAGGATTGCCCTGGGCAAGGAAGCGGAAATGCTGCCGAGGGTCTATTATGACGACCGGAACCGGCTCCATCTCTTCTACCATGGCAGCGTTGAGGACAACATCAACCTGTTCCACGCGATCAGCGACGACGGGGAGAAGTTCGAAACCACGGGGTCCCTGATACGGCTGACGAGCAGCATGCGGGGCGCCTTTTTCCCGTCGATACAAATCTCGGGGAATTACTTTTTCATGGTGTGGCAGGGGAAGGAGGAGGATTTTTCCGATGAGCTTTTTTTCATGAAGTCCACCAATTACGGCAGGACCTGGAGCATGAAGAAACAGATCACCGACAGCATTGGGAATAACGACGCGCCGTCGCTGGGTATCCATGAAAACACGCTCTATGTCGTGTACCAGAACAATGATGAAAAAAACTGGACCATCAAGATGAAAAAGGGCGTTGACCGCGGCTGGTCGTGGGACGACGTGCCCCTGAACGTGTCGGCCACGGCGGCGAACTGCTATTCGCCGGCCATCGGCCTGTCCGGCAGCGACCTCATGGTCCTCTGGTATGACACCCGGGAAGGACGCGCCCGTATCTATTCGCGTAAGTATTCCCTCAGGGAAAAGAATTTTCTTCCCGAGGCGGAGGTTTCCGAGGCCCGGTACGAGTCGCGCAACCCCGTCGTGGTGTCCATGGGAAAGCGCCTCGTGGTCTTCTGGGAAGAGCGGAACGTCATCATGGCGAAGCAGACCGACGTGTACGCCGAGGCGCCGGTGGTCTTTTCGGAAACAAACCCGGTTGGGGGGTGGTCGCGCCTTCCCTATATCGTGATGCAGTGGAAACAACCGCGGGATGAATCGGGGATCGCGGGATATGCGGCCCTGCGCAACGAAATGCCGGACTTCAACCCCACGGTCGTCAACCTGAAGCCCAACGTCACCATGGAGAGGATAACCGATAACATAACCGACGGCATATCCTATTATCACATCCGCGCCGTCGACGGGGCCGGCAATTTCAGCCGCACCGTCCATTACAAGCTGCAGCTGGCCATAAATCCGCTGCCCGGGCCCGTTGTCGTATCGCCGACGCATGGCCAGGGCAAGTCGACGCCGTCGCCGTCGCCGGCTTTCTCCTGGGCCGTGGACGAGCCGGAGCGCGTCAAGGGGTTCGTCTACAGCCTTTCGAAAGACAGCATCAAGATGCCCGACCAGTTCACCACGGAAGTGAAGGCCGATTTCAGCGACCTCGAGGAGGGAAATTATTTTTTCAGCGTTGCCGCGGTCGACAAAACCAACCAGGTAAGCCGGGTGACCACCTATGATTTTATCATAGGCCCCACGGACCGCGTGATCGATCCCGAATACTACAAGCGGATCGCCGAGGAGGAGAAAAAGTTCCAGAAATACTTTGAGAAAAATTTCAGGTATCTTGAAAAATACAGGGGGCCGGCCATTGCCCAGGCCCCCGCTGTAATCATACAGTTTCCCTTCGATGTCCGGAAGGCTTACGGGAAGGACTCCTTCAAGGCGATCATCGTTTCCACGCTGCCGCCGCAATCGATCGTGGGATATTCGGTTTTCATCGATGACGACAGGATCGTGCCCGGGGACCGCGTCAACCACAAGGGTAGGATCATGGAAGTGAAAGGCCTGCGCAATGGGGACTATTATATCGGGGTCAAGTGCAAGTATGTGGCAGTCGTCAACGGGTCGAAGCGGTACTACTGGACGAAACCGTTCATCGCGAAAATATCCGTGCAGCTGCCGGCTGAACGCTCCCCGGTGCTGTATTACGCCCAGAATGTGATGGACAAGTTTCCCCGTCGGTTCGGGCTAATCACCATAACCTTTGTCGGTCTCGGCCTGGTGATAACGACCATGGGGTTCGGCACGAGGATTTCATTTTATTTCCAGCTGTTCCTGTTCAGGCTGAAGCGGCTGTACCGGAGAAAAGCGGAGAAATGATGAGCGGGTGATGGGGCTCGAACCCACGACGTCCAGCTTGGGAAGAAGCGGAACCCTTTTTCGCATGTGCTTCTGTATGTATAGAGAGGTATTTTTGTGCTTGTTCGTCAACACTTTTTAGAATATTGCTCAGGTTTTAGTAATAAAATGCAATGACATGTTTTACTGTGCTTTAAGTTTGGTCACACTTTGGTCACACATTCTTTCGAGGAAAACAAGTCAACACGTCTTGCCCAGACTAACCATTTCGTCGTTGTTTGTCCGTTGTTTCATTTTCGTGCTTCCTCCGTGCTTCGGGAAGGTAGCCACTTAGTCAAATAGAGCTGTTTTTAGTTCTGCAGAAATATCAGGTTTTCTAAGGTTTTCACCCTCTCTCCGGGTGTCCTCGGCAAGATTTACAAGAGTTCCCCGTTGTGAAGTTCGCGCAAAAGTAGCTGCTTTCTATTCCCTACCTTAAAGAAGTTTTATCCTCGACGGCTACTATTAAAGCGAGGGGGCTGATTTTTTGTCATACCAGTTTATTAATTTTTTTTTGTAATACCTCAATATCTTTCAACCAATCGTCTGGTTTGTTCAAAGGACTTTCTCTTTTCTTCTTGAGGCCTTCAATTGCATAAAGATAATAGTTTTTTGCTAATTCATTATTTCCAAGTTTTGCATAAGCGTCGCCAAGGTCTTTTTGGAAAATTGGCACCATAATTTTAATTGATTTAGCTTTTAAATCTAATTCAATTATCTGTTCACAATAATTGATAATCTCTTTCAAATCCTTGTTTTTCTTAGCCTGACGATATTTATCATGTAATTTTAGCCATGTATTAAAAAGTTCATCGTCCCTATTATCCTTTCCTTTTGCTCCATTAGCTACTAAATAATCAATCACGGCTTGATTTTCATAAGATTTTGCTATGTCTAACGCCGTTTCTCCATCGCTGTTTTTTAAATTAACATCAGCACCGGTTTCAATAAGAAGTTTGATAATTTCAAAGTTTGGAAATTCTGAATCATTGAATAGGTCACATGAATTTTCTGCAACTTCCATTGAAATGGTTTCTCCATCTATGGCCAACATTAAAGCTGTTTTCCCGTTTTCATCTTGATAGTTTACAGATGCATTATTTTTTAAAAGAAATTTAATTATCTCCTCTCTTCCATTTCGGAATGTTTTCCCTGAATAAGCATCGTTTACTGCTGACATAAGCGGTGACCATCTACCGTCTTCTGTTCCGTTGACATTTAAACCTTTACTTAATAATAGTTTTATTATTTCAATATTCCCACCCAGGATGGAATAATCCAAAACCGTATCTCCATTGTCATCTTTTAGAAAGATATTTTCTTTCTTTTGGAATAGAAGCAGAAATTTAATCATCTTCAAACGACCTCTTAAAGCGGCTGTCATTAAAGCTGTCCTTTTAGGTAGTTCAAAATGGTAGACAGCCACGGTACTCTCTTTGTATTCCCATTGCGATTGTTCTTTAGGGTCGGTTGCTTTCTTTTTTGTTTTCATTTTATTCCACCATACTGGTTCTTGCTATTCATAACTTTTTACCGTTAATCAATCCAGATCGTCAAACTGTCGAAAGGCTCAAAATAATATACGCCGCGAATCTTGCCGGTTAGAAGTGTGATGCTGCCTTTACGGAGATTTATAACGCTATTTTCGTTCGGAAAAGTCTTCACAATCTCGACTCTTAAATAATATTTGTCGCCTTCGATATTTTTATTAACCTCCCCGGTGGGAATCCCGTGTGTGGGGTAAATGCCACTCGGTTGGAAGATTGGAATTGAGTAAGTAGCTGTGTATTTGCCAGGCACATTCCAATGACACTCAACTCCCCAGTAGTGAGTATCATTTGCGAAGACATCTTGCAGATCGACCCTTTGCAGCTTTAAGCTCGTTCCTTTGTATTTGACATTGATTTGCGCGAGGGTTTCTTTCAGCTTTCGTTCTCTCGCGTTTTTTCGAACTTGTGTTTCGTCAGAGCTGCCATTCCTGAAATCTCGAATGTTTCCGAGTAGTTTAAGGATGGTTGCCGTGTCCGCTCGATACGCCAATTCTTCAGCTGTCGGTTGTTGTGTCGGGGTTATATCATCTTTTGTGGGTTCAGTCGATTCGCCATTTACCGCGCTAGCCGATAAAATCATTATAACACAGAGTAATCTAAAAGCGTTCATCTTATCCCCTCCTTCAATCGTCAAGAGTTGCGATCCCGTATATTATTCAATTCTTTCAAAAAGCCACGTATTATCGATATGAAGCCCTTTTTTATATTTCGCGGGTTGTCTACATTTTAATTTCAATTTTTCGACAATGCTATTACCGTAAGTTTTCAATTCGCGAGAGGATAGAATATATATTGCTTTCCCGCTTCCAGCATCGGACGCCATGCCCACAAGATAGACAATCTTACCATTTTCGTTTTCCATCGATATACCTACTAATACACCGGCGGGAACGATTATAACATCGCCCTTTTTAAAAGGTATGCCCATCCCGAGACTCATCAATGTCGCCAAATTACCAAAACTCTGACGCTTAACTGCTTCATTATATGCCTCAACTGAGGGGTAACCAAGTTCTTTTGCCTTTGCTTCATCTTCTGTACGTTTTGCTTTAATAAATCCGGGAGACTTCTCCCAAGATATAGGAATCGGTCTGTTATCAAAGGAAATTTCTGTTACTTTATCATTATAAAACATTATGACTGTATAAAAATTCCATGACTGAAGTAAATTATGTGAAGAGTATTGCCATGCTTCATCTCCGTAGTTGTCGTTTTCTTTATCATCAGGATTACCCATGAGATTCAATACTTCCGTTTTAGTCATACCGACATTTACTTTCTCGAACTTTGAATAAGTCGTACAACTATTAAAAAAACATACAGTCAATACTATGTAAACAATACGTTTATACATGGCTTCCTCCTAATAAGATAACGCCAAGATTGAATTTGTGCCCACCTATTCCCAATAGGTTTTAAAACACCGTAACATTGGCGGTGTTATTTCTCAAGATTTTTTTATAATTTGCTAAGCAATATTGGAAGAAAAATGAGAAATAACGACATATCTGAATTACGAAAGATTGCAAACCGTATAAAAGAGTTACGGAAAAGTTCTGCTCTCACCCAAGAACAGTTGGCCGAAAAAGCAAATATTGATTATAAGTTCTTTCAAAAAATTGAGACCGGGAAACGGAATATTACCGTTAATACGTTAATTCGGATATGTGACAGTCTAAATTTTAAAGGCCCCTGTCCAGAACTTTTCCTGTTGACATGTGCCTTTTTGGACTTCAGATAAGGACCATTGTGTCACCTGGCTTCACCTTGAAACCAGACTAAATTCCTGGATGATTAAATATTTTCATGTTTTATTACTCTGTCTGTATAATAATTATTGACAAAAGCAGTATAACAGATCAAATTATAACATCTCTTGCAAGAACATTGTTAATATATGAGCATTCCTTATGGAGGGCTCCTTTGGACTCATCGATAATTGTTGGCATTATAACATCTCTTTCAACTTTGGCGGGAGCTGGGATTGCAGGTTTATTCATGTATAAGATCACAATTAGAAAAGAAAAAACATACCAGCTTTATAATAGATTATTAACGGCTTATAAAGACATTGAATCTTTTCGTGAATTGGAAAAATTATATGTTGATGAAATTGAGAAATCTCACAAGACATCTAAAAAAGATTCAGTGAAAAGAAGGATATGGACAGATCTAAAGAATAATGGGAAAAATGTTCCTAGTAAATGTTCTCAACCTGCATATTTGTCTAGAGAAATTGAAAGAATAACAAGTGTTATTGAATCAATTAAATAATATTTTCAAATAGTATTATTAATAAAAGATAAAGGAGAATGCAATGAAAAATATTAAGGGGATGATGTTTCAAATCTTAAAAGTTTTTTTACTCGTTTTACTTGTGAACATATATATTGGATGTTCAAGTTTTGTAAATTTAAGCGGTTTTCCTGATGATCAATTAATAAATAGTCCCAAATCTGCAGGTTATTTGGCAATTTATAATACAGCTATGTTTTCACCAATATTTGGAGGACAAACATCTCTAGATTGCAAAATATTTATTAACGAAACATCATATGCACTTAAATTAGGAGATAAAATTAAGTACAGATATTTTGTATTAAAACCCGGCACATATAGCATTTATGCAGATGGAGAAATAAGAACTCTTTATCAGTCTGGTAAAACTTATACTAGCCAAACAAACGGTAATTATAATAAAAGAATTAACAATGTTGTGATACAGCCAGGTAATACAACCTCTATTGAATTTTCGTTTGGTTTAGATGATCGACGTAGCTTGGTTATAATTGATAAAATGGAAATAAAGAAAAATATAATTTATGATATCAAAAAAGGTGATTTAAAGAAAATCAAATAAAGTAACCCAATTATTTAATATTTAAAATATTTTAAGGAGAAATTAAATGAAAAGAATATTATTTTTTATTTTCCCGGCTATTTTAAGTTGCTCAAGTTTGGTTAATTTAAGTGGTTTTTCCAAAGATCAATTAATTAATAATCCAAAGTCTGCAGGTTATTTAGAAATAATCAATAAATGTCGTATTAAAGGTGAATCTCAGCAATCCTATGGGACAAGTGCAAGTTTTGATATATATATTATTACTTCGGATGATGACATTGATGATCTATATGCCGAGACAGTTTACCCGGAAAAAGGAGATTGGTATCAAGTGGTAAAAGACAAGAACACACATAGTAAGACAAAAATTGAATCTTATGGTTTCAAAATGGGTAAAAATTATGATTATAGATATTTTGTTTTAAAACCAGGTGTTTATTCAATTTATGCAGTTGGTCCATTAACAAAATATTGGGGTAATCAAGGAGTCCTTGAAAGTAAGAACATCAAAGCTTTAGACGAAAAAATTAAAAAGATTATTATCGAACCAGGTCAAACAACAACTGTTGTTTTATCTCTTAAAGAAGATACTGCCGATGTAATAAATAATATTTATAAAAGAAAAAATACTATTTATGATATTAATAAGAAAGAGCTGGTACAACTGAATTGATCATAAAAAATCTATTTATTACTAAGCTCTACTTACTAGTAAATAATTTGGGACTAGGAGATAATTAATGAATCTAATAAGATATTTGGCAATTATTATCGTTCAATTATTAATATTATTTTGCTATTCTTGTGCATCTAGCGGTATATTTAATTTAACAACCTACAAGGAAAAAGAAATTGAAAATGATCCTTCAAAAATTAGCACATTGTTGGTTTTAATAGATAGTAAAGAAGCTTCAGCTGGTATTCAAGAGCTAACGCCAGATTGTTTGTGCATGGCTAAAATATTTATCGATAAAGAGCCTCTTGGATTTGATGGGAAAGAACCTTTTATTGGAGATTTACAATATTATGTTGGCCATCCACAGTTCATTAATTTCCCAACTTGTGATTCATTTCAACAATTTGCAGATCCAAATAAACTAATGTTTTATCTACCTCCTGGTAAGCATACAATTTATTTTTTATTTGATAAATGGTGTGCCCAATTACATGGGTCATGTAATCGAAATATTTATAAAAGGACAGTTACTAATTATCATAAATTTAAAGTTCCAATAATATGTGAGAAAAGTAAGAAAACAACTATAATTATTGATAAAGCGTTTGGCAGTTCCGATTGTGGAACATGTGATAAACTCACAATATATCGTATGAAAGATAGTTCATATAAAAGTGATAATTATAAGTTAAAACCAAGTTATAAAATAATAAAAGAATAATTTGTAATTTTCATATGAAATTTATTGTCTATTTATTTACAAAATTCCAAATAAATTTTATGATAAGTAATAATAATTAAACAAAGCAATAGTATTTTTCGGAGATATTATGGAAGCATTGATTTTTTTAGCCCTAATGATTGCCGTTGCAGGCTTTTGGTATAATCATTGGAAGAAAAAGCAGGTTGATTTCATAAATAATAACCCACAGTTTAAAGATGCCAAAAAGTATTCACTTGTTGTTGGCAATGAAGTATTGATAAATGATAATGGCTACATAGCACTAAAAAACCGGTTAATGCCGGATTATGCTGTTGTTCACATTAAAGATATTGTTGATTTTGATATTAAGAAAGATGGCAAATTCCACGGGAGCGTTGCTGGTTCAGTTGGTGGTGCAATGCTATTTGGTGCAACTGGGATGGTACTGGGGAGCATTTTAGGTGGCAAAGATAAAATACACGAATTAAGTGTCGTCTTTGTTATAAACCATGAAAAGTATCAAAGAGTAGAAATTGACTTTCTTAATTCAAAGATGAAAGCGGGTGGATTAAAGGATAAATTATCAAATACAATTTTAGAACACATGGTGAGCCAGTTACAAGTTTTAGAAAATAAATACAATAAGCAAGTAACCCAAGAAAATAGTGTCCAGCAAAATAATATGAACCAACAGGTTGAAGATAAATTGGATGCCACCGATCGAATAAAAAAACTGCATGAATTAAAAGAATCAGGAGCTATTACAGAGGAAGAGTTCATTATAGCTAAAAAGAAAATACTAGATGCCATGTGAAAATTATGTATAACAGCCACAATAGAATTAAATTTTAAAGGCCCCTGTCCAGAACTTTTCCTGTTGACATGTGCCTTTTTGGACTTCAGATAAGGACCATTGTGTCACCTGGCTTCACCTTGAAACCAGACTAAATTCCTGGATGATAAATGGATCGCAGTTCATTGGCCATGATTTCAAGCGGATACTGTTCGAGAACAACTACACCGATGTGCCGACGCGCATGAAGCATCCGGAGACGAACGGCAAGGCCGAACGTTTTGTCGGTCTCATC
>Ga0209506_1000198_pt1 | contig 88806 bp, 70 predicted proteins | sample AD_JPNHG2_MetaG_FD_184409 | JGI IMG/M metagenome (GOLD analysis project Ga0209506, IMG submission 184409) | Active sludge microbial communities of municipal wastewater-treating anaerobic digesters from Japan - AD_JPNHG2_MetaG (SPAdes) (version 2) | ecosystem: Engineered > Bioreactor > Anaerobic...
CCCGCGAGGCCGGGGGCCGGGCCGGGCTGGTGCTGGCCATGGCCGAGCAGATCCGGCTCGAGGTGCAGGCGGGCCGCTTCCTCACCGACGGCCAGATGTTCCAGCGCTACGAGGCGGCCCTCGCGGGCAAGCCGTTCCGCGAGCCAACCGCCACCCAACTCCGTCCGCTCGCCGCGGGCGTGAAGATCAGGCAGGGAGCGGACAGGGATACCCCGGAACTGGTGGTCGAGCCGTTCCCCGAGATGAAGTACTGACCTGAGGAGCAGCAGACTCTTCAGGCTGGCGGTTCTCGGCACGCGGAGGGTCAGGAGGCGCACACATGAGAGCGCTGTGGGCGGCGGTGCTGATGGTGGGGCTGGCGTCGCTGGCGCGGGCCGAGGGCCCGCGCGAGTACAAGCAGGGCCTCGTCGCGCACTACTACCAGGACCCCCAGTTCTGGGGCGGCAACTGGCCCGACGGCGTGAGCGTGCCGAAGGTGAATCCGGCCGACTGGACGTTCACGACCTACGCCTACAGCCGCGTGGAGCCGCTCATCAACCACCTGTTCATCCGCAACGGCTGGTTCAGCATCCGGTGGGTCGGCTACATCAACATCGAGCCCGGCGCCTCGGGCGAACACAAGGCCTCGGACCCTGTGAACGTGGGCTTCGAGCTGTGGGCCGACGACGGCGCGCGGCTCTTCATTGATGGCCAGAAGCTCATTGACGACTGGCGCGCCCGCTGGGAGAAGACGCCCCAGTCGCGCCGCAAGGCCGCCGCGACCCTCACCCCCGGCTACCACCGCATCGTCATCGAGTACTTCCAGGGCCAGAGCCTGGAGAAGGACGACCACGATCCAGCGAAGCTCTACTGGACCATCGGGGGCCGCAGGCAGATCGTGCCCGCCTCACATCTGTTCCACACCGACGAGGACCTCGAGACCCGCTAGGAGCCTGTCCAAGAATCCGCGTGGGACTGCGACGCCCGCGATTCTGGCCGCACGCAAGGCGCGTGGAGGAGAGAAGGGCCTCAGTCCGCCGGCAGGCGCGTCAGCAGGTCCAGGAACTCGGCCAGGTGGTCGTCGGTGCCGAAGTCCAGCACCGCCCGCTGCTTGCCGCAGCCGCCCCAGGCGCTGCCCACGAGGCGCCAGCGCAACACCGACGGGTCGGCCGCCCCGGGCACCAGCTCGGGAGGCTCCGGGTACCGCACATTCACCGTCATCAGCCCGTCCTCCCAGCGCGCGTCCTGGGCGGCGATCTGGGCGTGCGCCGTGTCGGCCCTGCCGAACGACTGCTCGAGATACCACTCGAAGAACAGCTCGGCCCGCCGCGGCGAGAGCCAGGGGTTGGGCTCAGGCCGCGACACGATGGCGTAGAGCAGCCGAGCGATGTAGTCGGGGTGTTTGGTGCCGTGCTTGCGCACGTAGGCCAGCGTCTCGTCGAGGTTGCGAAAGCCGTGCGACTGGGCGTTCCTGAGGCCCTGCGCCCCCTCGCCGCGCGCGATGTCGCGCAGCTTCTCCTCCGCCGCGGCGAACCGCGCGGCATTGGCCCTGAAGTACTGCTCCACCGCCCCCGCATAGTCCTTCTGCGCCAGCAGGGCGAGCAGCCCCTGGGTCTGCTCGACGACGACCTTCACCTCGGGGGCCGTGTCGCCCTTGCCCGGCCCCACGATCAGCAGGGCCGCCAGGCCGGCCAGCACCAGAGGGAGAACGAGGATGTGGAACCACGGGATGGGCCGATGGTGCAGCCCCGCGGCGTAGAGGTCGAAGCCACAGTCGAGACAGAACTGCCCCTTCCTGGGAAGGGCCGCATGGCACTTCGGGCACTCCTTGCGGCTCATGGCTCCTCCTGTGTCGCGGTCCCGTGTGGATTCCCGCACTGCCCCTAAGATACCAAGCATCCCGTGGATGTCAACACCGGAACCCGGTCGTCGGAACCGCGCGGCGTCGGCCAGGGCCTCACGTGTACCCGCAAACGGGTGTGGGCCATCTCTGGAGGTAGTTTCCGTTGCGGACTCTCATAGCGACGAGCGTCCCGCTTGTCGAACGGACGAAGCGAGCCGCTTCCCCTATTCCGGGGATTCCCGCAATAGAAGCTGCCTGCGATTCCGGCCTGCACCCCCGGAAAGGGGTGTGGGCCGGAGTTGTAGGTGGCTGCTGGAGCTCCGAAGGAGCGAAATGGGATAGCCCAGGGCAACGCCCTGGGAACAAAACCGCCCCGTGGCAGCCCTGAAAGGGCGGAATAGAGAGCCGCCATCTCGCCCCTTCAGGGCTGGACCCGTGAATCCCACTGAACCCAGGGCGTTGCCCTGGGCTATCCCATGCGAGCCCTTCAGGCTCCAGAGAGAACCACCCTGCCTACAATTCCGGCCCACACCCCCCGGGAAACCTCGGCTTGAATTCGCGCGGGCAGGCCAATAGCATGGCGGTGGAGCGAGAGGCCACTTGGCTCGGCCGCCCCCCACTCCATCGCCGCCGCGGTCCGTGGGTGGGGCCGTGCTCTGCGGGGCTCACGCTCATTGCCGCAGGCGTTCCGGGACGGAGCGCCGAACCCACAGGCAGCGGGGCGCGCTCGTGAGCATCGCAGACCGGATTCGAGCCGCGTGCCAGGCTGTTGCGCAGTGCGCAACGCGCGTGCGCATCCGCGAGGCGCGGATCGCGGACTACGCCGCTTCGCTCCCGCTCGACCAGGCGGCGCGCCCGCAACACGACCCGGCCACGCACTATCTCGGCCGCGGCGGCGAGACGGTGGCCTTCTTCCTCACGCTCGACACCGTGAACTTCGGCTCGGGCTACTTCCCCCACCTGCGGAAGCGGCCCGGCCACTCCGGCTACTTCACCGTCGCGGCGTCGCTCGCCGATGCCTTTCGCGCCCGAGGGCCATTCGCCGCGGAGGAGCTGGCCCGGCTCACCGCGCCCGATTGCGCGGCCCTCTTCGGCCAGGAGGACGCCGCCGAGCCGATCGGCGAGCTGATGCGCCTGTTCGCCCGGGCGCTGAACGACCTGGGGCGGTTCCTGCTCGAGCGCTTCGGCGGCGACTTCCTGCGGCTGGTCGCGGCGGCCGAAGGCTCGGCCGAGCGGCTCGCCGCCCTGCTCGCCGAGATGGCGTACTTCCAGGACGTCGAGCCGTACGGCGCCTGGCAGGTGCCGTTCTACAAGCGGGCGCAGCTTGCGGCGGCCGACCTCGCGATCGCCTTCGGCGGCGAGGGGCCGGGCCGCTTCGGCGACCTCGACCGCCTGACGATCTTCGCCGACAACCTGGTGCCCCACGTGCTGCGCGTGGACGGCGTGCTGGCCTACGACGAGGGCCTGGCCGCGCGCATTGATGCCGGCGAGCTTGTCCCCGCCGGCTCGCCCGAGGAGGTGGAGATTCGCGCCTGCGCCCTTCATGCGGTGGAGCGGATGGTGGGCGCGCTCCGCGCGGCGGGCCGCGGCGACGTGACGGCGATGGGGCTGGACTACGTGCTCTGGAACCGCGGGCAGCAGCCGCACTACAAGGCGCAGCCGCGGCACCGCACCCGCACGGTGTTCTACTAGGGTCTGTGCGGAAATCCACGCGGGCTGCGTTGCCGGCGCCAGCGGGGCGGATGCAAGGCGCGGCGACGCAGGCGATGCTACGGAGCGCATCGCTGAGGAGCCGCAACGCGGCAGACACCCCGCTGCCGCCGCAACCCGAAGGGAAGCCGCGACCTATGGCCTCGAGCTGTGTCGCTCGTCGTCAACGATGCTCTCCGCCGCATCGCCTCCTCCGCGCTCCTTGCTCGCGGCCAGAATTCGCGGCGTCGCAGTCCCGCGTGGATTCCCGCACAGACCCTAGAATTGGCCCTTGTTATCCGCCTCGGGCTTCTGGGGCTTCTCGCGCTTCTCCATCCCCCTGCGGGCGTCTTCCTCGGCGGCGCGGCGGCGCATGTCGGCCTCTCTCTGGAGCGCGCGCAGGCGTTCCTCCGTCTCCATGCGCATGCGGTGTTCCATCGCCTCGCGCAGCCGGGCGGCGCCCTCGGGGTCCTGCTTGGCCAGTTCGGCGATGAGCTGGCGATGAAGCATTCGGAGCACGAGGGCGCGGATCTCCGGCCCCATGTCGTCCTCGTCGAGAGCGATCTCGAGCGTGCCGCCGTTGCCGATGGGCAGGCTCACCTTGCCGAAGGGCTGGCCCCCCTTGCGCATCATCTTCTCGTGGTCCGCCTTCAGCAGGGCCTTCTCCTGCTTCGGCTTCAGGGCGGCAAACTCGCGCTCGCCCTCCTTGGCCACCTCCACCACCACGGCGCCGTCGCGGACGTCCATCTTCCCGCCGGCGAGGCGCGCGATCCACTGGAGCGCCTGGCCCACCGGCATCTCGTTCACCCGCAGCGTGAGCGGCATCTGCTTGTCGAGGCCGGGATCCACGATCAGGTTCACCCCGATGAGCTGCTGCATGAAGTTCATCACGTCCACAATCGGCGTCTCGACGAAGTCGAAGGTCACCTTCTTCGTCTTGAGGAGTTCCTTGATCTTCTTGTCGGCCTCGGGTTCCTCGGCGCCGGCGGCGGGCTTCGGCTTCTTGTCGGGCGCAGCCGGCTCGCCGCAGAGGCCCGCACGCATCCACAAGGCGGCCAGCAACGCCACGAGAGTGAGTCTCATTCTCCAGGCTCCTAGTCCAGGGTTTCGTAGCCCACGGTCGCTGCGAACGCGCGGGGCGACGGGGCCGGAGCATCGGCCCCGCGCACGTTGGGCCGTGCGAACACCACGAGCTTGTTGTCGAAGTGCCCCAGGATCACGCGATGGGCGGCCTCGCCGCTGGAGGCCAACACGGCGGCGAAAGCGGGCGAGGGCGTGGGCGCGGGGCTCACCGGTTCGGGCTCGAGCGGCGCCCTCATCGCGTTCGTTGCGAGGGGTTTCGCGCCATCGGCTCCGCTCTCGAGCCCGAGGCGGACCGCGCCGCCCACGGCCAGCGCGGCCGCCGCGGCGGCGGCGAGGCGGATGAGCCGCCTGCGGGCGCGCCGGGCGCGCGTGGCGGCCACCACGCGGTGGGCCAGGCCGGCCGGCGCGGCGTCGGGCGCGGCCTGCCGCAGCAGGGCATCGAGTTGGGCGTCGTCGCGCTCGTCCATCGCTCACTCCTCGAGGAAGGCGGCCAGGTGCCGCCGCATCTGCTGTCGGGCCTTGTGCAGCCTCACGCGATAGGCCTCGGGCGAGCAGCCCAGCAGCGTGGCGGCTTCGGCCGAGGTCAGCCCGCCCTCCATCGCCAGGGCCAATGCCTCGCGGCACAGGGGCGACAGCGCCGCGAGGGCACGGTCCACGCTCTGCCGCAACTCGACGCCGGCCAGCTCGGTCTCCGGCGTCCGATGGTGCTCTATCTCCTGCTCTGGCTGCCACTTGCGGTGCTCGCGGCGCCGCTGGGCGATTCGCACGGCCATCGTCCGCAGCCAGCCGCCGAACGCCTTGGGCTCGCGAAGCTGGCGGAGGCGGACGAAGGCCTCGACGAAGGCCTCCTGCGCCACGTCCGCGGCCAGCTCGCGGTCGCCCGTGAGCATCCAGGCCAGCCGCACGAGCGGCGCCTGGAACGCCTCGACCAGTTGCCGCCACGCCACCTCGGAGCCGGCCTTGGCTGCGGCCACCATGCTCGCCAGGTCGGGCTCCATGCTGCGACTCGCTCTATCCCTAAGTGCCGCGAGTGCGGCTCTTGTTAGCCATGGGTGTCATCTGAGGCTGCGAAGAGCCAGCCAGGCGGCCACGGCGAGGAACGCCAGGGTTGCGGCGGCCACGGCTGCGCACAAGCCCGGCCGCCGCCGGGCCAGGAACCCGAGGTGGCTGCCGATGGTGCCGCCGAGGCGCGCCTTCGACTTGCCGCGCGCCCGAGCGCGCAGGTGGCCGGGGATCTCTTCGATCCTCAGGCCACGCTCGAATGCCTGGCTGAGGATCTCCAGATGGATGTCCTTGCCATCCTCGGTGAGCGTCAGCCGCTCGAGCGCCTCGCGGCGATACCCGCGCACGATACAGGTGGAGGTGTAGATGCGCTCGGGCCACGCGAAGCGCAGCAGCCAGTTGCCCAGGCGGCTGGGCAGCAGGCGCTTCCACGGCACGCCCGCGCTCGTGCCGCCGGGCATGTAGGCCGAGGCCAGCACGATGTCGGGCCCGCCCGCGCGTCTCAGCGCTTCGTGCATGCGGAGGATGTGCGACGGCTCGTAACTCAGGTCGAAATCAACACTTACGACGAATGCTCCGCGCGCGGCTGCGAAGCCTGTGCGCAAAGCGCGGCCGCGGCCGGCGTTAGGCGTGTAGCCGACGACCCGCACGCGCGGGTCGCGCGCCGCCTCGGCCTCGGCCCGGGCGCGCGAGGCGTCGGTGCTCCCGTCGTCCACCATCACCAGTTCCCAGGAGCCGGCGAAGCCGGCCATCGCCTCGCGCACGCGGCGCGCCGTGTCGGCGATGCTCTCCTCCTCGTTGAACATCGGGGCGATGATCGAGAGGTCCACAGCGTCGGGCAAGGGTGCCGCTCCTTTGCTCCTCGCCGTCATTCTAGCATGGAGGGGGCGGGGCGCAAGAGAGCGCGAGGCTACAAGTTGCGAAACCTTCTACGTTGGCCCGGTCTCGGCTGCCCCGGTCTGCCGCCGCCCCACTTGCCGACCAGGATGGCATGCTGGCGCATCCGCTGGGCGTCGGTGCGGGCGACGGGAATGGGATGGCCATCGGGGTCAATGCCGGCGTAGTACATTGCGGTGGCCACGGTGCCGGGGGTGGGGATGAAGCACTGCACCTGTTGGGGCCTCCAGCCGCGGGCGCGCAGCCAGTGGGCCAGGGCGCGCATGTCGGCGTCGGTGCAGCCGGGGAAGGCGCTGAGGAGGTAAGGTATCACGTATTGTTCCTTGCCCGCCTCGCGCGAGACACGCTCGAAGACGGTGAGGAACTGCTCGAAGGCGGCGAAGGCCGGCTTGCGCATCAGGCGCAGCACGTGGCCCACGCAATGCTCGGGCGCGAGCTTGAGTTGGCCGCCCGTGAATTCGCCCACCAGCGCCTCCACATAGCCGGGCTCGGTCAATGCGAGGTCGTGCCGCACCCCGCTCGAGGTTCGCACGTGCCTCACCCCCGGCACCTTGGCGAGGGCGCGAAGCAGCTCGGCCAGGGCCTGCTGGTCGGCCGCGAAGTTCGGGCAAATGCTTGGTGTAAGGCAACTTACGCGACAGCAACTCGCGGGGTCGCCCGCGCACGTGGCACCCCACATGTTGGCCGAGGGGCCACCGACGTCCGACAGGCTGTCGCGCCAGGCCGGGTGCGTCGTGAGGCGGGCAGCCTCGGCGAGGACCGACTCGCGGCTCCGCGAGCGGATGCGACGGCCCTGGTGCTGCGCCAGGGCGCAAAACGAGCAGCCGCCCGCACAGCCGCGGTGGGTGGTGAGGCTGAACTGCACCATCTCGACCGCGGGGATCGGCTCGCAGTACGAGGGGTGGGGCGCGCGCGAGAATGGGAGGGCGTAAAGCGCGTCGAGTTCAGCGGTTGTGAGGGGCTCGGACGGCGGGGCGAACACCAGTGTGCGGCCTTGCGTGCTCTGCGCGGCCCAGGCCGAGCCGCCATGCACCTGGCGCTCGAGGAGCAGCGTGGCGGCCATGAGTTTCGCCGGGTCCGCCTCCATTTCCTCGTGAGAGGGCAGCGTCAGCCAGACTCTACCAGACTCGTCAGACTCGTGGGGCTTGCCCGCGGCCACCACGGTGCCTCGGACGCCGCGCAGCGCGGCGTCTGGGCAGGCGGCACCCGGTCCGCGGCCCGCCAGCCGCTGGGCGATCTCCAGCACCGCCCGCTCGGCCATGCCGTAGACCAGCAGGTCAGCCTTGCTGTCGAGGAGCAGCGAGCGGCGGAGCCTGTCGGTCCAGAAGTCGTAGTGGCTCGCCCGGCGCATCGAGGCCTCGATGCCGCCGATGATCACGGGCAGGCCGGGAAACGCCTGCCGCACGAGGTTGGTGTAGACGATGGTCGCTCGGTTGGGCCGTGCCCCGGCCCGGCCGCCGGGGGTGTAGGCGTCGTCGTGCCGCTTCTTGCGGAAGGCGGTGTAGTGGGCGAGCATCGAGTCGAGGGCGCCCGCCGTCACGCCCGCGAAGAGGCGCGGGCGGCCCAGCGCGGCGATGCCCGCAGGAGTGTCCCACTGCGGCTGGGCGATGATGCCCGTGCGAAAGCCATGGGCCACCAGCCATCGCCCCAGCAGCGCGGCGCCGAAGGCGGGGTGGTCCACATACGCATCCCCCGTCACCAGGAGAACATCCAGCGTGTCCCACCCCAGCCGGTCCATTTCGGCGCGGCTCATGGGCAGGAAGGGGGGCTGGGGCAGTGTGGGGGGCTGGGCCATCGGACGCCTCGGCGGGGGCCTGTGCTCACAGAGGGCTGTTCTGCTATGAGAATACGGGATTGGGGGGCGAAGATCAAAGGATGCCCGGGCGCGCAACCAGGGTTGGGGTTCCTGCGCTGCCGGTGGAGCTCGATGCAGGAAGCCGTCGCCGAGGGGCTACTTGAGGTCGTATTCCTTGATCTTGCGGTAGAGCGTGCGCTCGCCGATGCCGAGGGTCTTGGCGGCCTCGACACGGTTGCCGCCCACGGCGGCCAGGGTGTTGCGGATCAGCTCGCGCTCGGCGTGCTCGATGGAGATGCCGACAAGCGGGGGGGCCTCGGCGGCCTGGGCCTCGCCGGGGGCGATGTGGTCGGGCAGGTCGTCGGCGCCCAGCACGGGGTCGGTGGTGACGACGACCATGTGCTCGATGGCGTTGCGCAGTTCGCGCACGTTGCCCGGCCACTCGTAGGCGGCCAGGCGGCGGCGGGCGTCGGGAGCGATCTCGGTGACGGATTTCTTGTAGGCCGTGGCGATCTCGCGCAGGAAATGGTCGGCGAGGAGCGGAATGTCGTCGGGCCGCTCGCGCAGCGGCGGAATGTAGAGCGTGACCACCTTGAGGCGGAAGTAGAGGTCCTCGCGGAACTTGCCTTCCTTGATCAGCGTCTCGAGCCGCCGGTGGGTGGCGGCCACGATGCGGACGTCCACATGGATGGGCGCGTTGGAGCCGACGCGGACGATCTCGTTCTGTTCGAGGACTCGCAGGAGCTTGACCTGGGTGGAGGCGGGCATGTCGCCCACCTCGTCGAGGAGCAGCGTGCCGCCGTCGGCGTATTCGAACCGCCCCTGGCGCGCGGCGGCGGCGCCGGTGAACGAGCCTTTCTCGTGGCCGAACAGCTCGCTCTCGAGGATGCCCTCGGAGAGCGCGGCGCAGTTGAGGGCGACGAAGCGCTTGGCGCGCCGCGGGCTGTTGTTGTGGATGGCGCGCGCGACCAGTTCCTTGCCCGTACCGCTCTCGCCGTAGATGAGCACCGTGGCGTCGGTGGGGGCGATCTGGCGGAGCGTCTCGACCAGCCGCAGCATCTTCGGGTTGTTGCCGATGATGCCCTCGAAGCCGTAGCGCTGGTCGAGCTCGCGGCGCAGCTCGGCGTTGGTGCGGCGCAGGGCCTGCTTTTCGAGCACGCTGCGGACGACGGCGCGCAGTTCCTCGAGGTTGACCGGCTTGCGCAGGTAGGTGGCGGCGCCCTGCTGCATGGCGGCGACGGCGTTCTCGACGGTGGCGTAGCCGGTGACGACGATCACCTCGGTGTCGGGGCTGCGGCCCTTGGCCTCGCGCAGCAGCTCCATGCCGTCGAGATCGGCCATCTTGAGGTCGGTGATCACCAGATCATAGGGCTTGGCCGAGAGGCGGTCGAGGGCCTCGCGCCCGCCCGTGGCGATGTCGCACACGGCGTCGAGGGCCTCCAGGGCGTCGGCGAGAGTCTCGGCGTGGTCGGCGCGGTCGTCCACGAGCAGGATCGCGGGGCGTGGAGCGGTCATGGGCGGCCCTCCGGGGTGGCGGAACCGGGCGGGGCGAGCGGCAGGCGGACGGTGAAGTGGGTGCCCTTGCCCACGTCGCTCTCGACGGCGATGGAGCCGCCGTGGAGTTCGAGGATGCGCCGCGCGGTGCAGAGGCCCAGGCCGCTGCCGCCCTCTTTGGTGGAGAAGTAGAGGTCGAAGATCCGCCCGAGCTGGTGGTCGGGGATGCCGATGCCCGTGTCGGTGACGTCAATCTGCACGCCGGGCGGGCTGGCCGAGGTGGCGACGATGAGTTCGCCGCCCTTGGGCATGGCCTCTTCGGCGTTGATGAGCAGGTTGAGCAGGGCCTGCTTGAGCAGCTTGGGGTCGGCCTGGATCACGGGCAGGTCGGCGGCGAGCTGGCTGCGCACCCGGATGCCGAGCTGCGCGGCCTTGGGCGCGATGAAGTCGAGCAGCTCCTGGACCAGGAGATTCACTTCGCACGGCTGCGGGCTGGCGTGCGGGGTGCGGGCGTAGCGCAGGAAGTCCTCGAGGAGGCCGACGAGGCGGGTGGTCTCGCGCTCGAGGGTCTGAAGGCGCTTCAGGGTGCGGCGCTCGCGCGGGGTGGTGGCGTCGCGCTGCCAGTCCTCGAGCATGAGTTGCAGGTTGAGGCTGATGGTGCTCAGCGGGTTCTTGATCTCGTGGGCCAGGCCGGCGGCCAGGGTGACCACGTGGGACCAGGCGTTGTCGTGCGGAGCGGGGTGCGTGCTCATGGCCGTCCTGGCACCGGGCCGGGGGCGGAATCGGGCGGTCTCCGGGGCGATGGCCAGGGCCTGCCTCGGGGCCGGAGGCACTCGGCGCGGCGGCTCAGGCGAGGCGGATGACGTTCTCGGCAGCGAGGCCCTTGTTGCCCTGCACGATGTCGAGCTGCACCGCCTCGCCATCCTCGAGGGTCTTGAAGTCCTCGGAGTCCTTGATGTTGCGCCAGTGGACGAAGATGTCGGGCTGCCCGTCCACCGTGATGAAGCCATAGCCCTTCTTGGGGTCGAACCACTTCACGATGCCTTGAGCCATCCGGGCGTCTCCCTGCGGGGGAAGCGGCGGCGCGCCCCCGGCGGGGCCGGGGGCGCGCCGCGCGATCAGCGTCTGCCGCCGTTGGGGCTCGGGGGCGGCCCGTCGTCGCGCCCCACGGCCTTGCGGCTGAGTTTCACGCGGCCCTGGTCGTCAATGGAGATGACCTTGACCTTCACCTCGTCGCCCACGCGCACCTCGTCCTCGACCCTCTCGACATAGCGGTCGGCGAGTTCGGAGATGTGGCAGAGGCCCTCCTGGCCGGGGAGGAACTCGATGAAGGCGCCGAAGTTCTTGGTCGAGACGACGCGGCCGTTGTACACCTTGCCGATCTCGGCGGTGGCCACGAGGCCGAGGATCAGGTCGCGGGCGCGCTCGGCGGCCCGCACGTCGGGCGAGGCGATGGTGATCACGCCGCTGTCTTCGATCTCCACCTTGGCGCCGGATTCGGCCTCGATGCTGCGGATCATCTTGCCGCCGGGGCCGATCACGGTGCCGATCTTGGCGGGGTCGATCTGCACGCGGAGCAGGCGCGGCGCGTAGGGCGAGATGTCGTGCCGCGGGCGGTCGAGCGTGCGGAGCATCTCGCGCAGGATGTGGATGCGCGCCTCGCGCGCCTGCTCGAGGGCGGCTCGCATCACGCTGTCGCTCAGCCCGCCGATCTTGATGTCCATCTGCAACGCCGTCACGCCGTGCTGGGTGCCGGCCACCTTGAAGTCCATGTCGCCGAAGTGGTCCTCATCCCCCAGGATGTCGGTGAGGATGGCCACCTTGTCGCCTTCTTTGATCAGGCCCATGGCGATGCCGGCCACGGGGTCGCGGATGGGGATGCCGGCGTCCATCATCGAGAGCGTGGCGCCGCACACGGTGGCCATGGAGGAGGAGCCGTTGGATTCGAGGATTTCGGAGACGATGCGGATGGTGTAGGGGAAGTCCTCGCAGGAGGGCAGCACGGGCTCGAAGGCCCGCTCGGCGAGGGCGCCGTGGCCGATCTCGCGGCGGCCGGGGCCGCGCTCGGGCCGCACCTCGCCGACCGAGAAGCCGGGGAAGTTGTAGTGGAGCATGAACTTGCGCGTGTAGTCTTCGAAGAGGCTCTCGACCCATTCCTCGTCGGTCGAGGTGCCGAGCGTGGTGGCCACGAGGGCCTGGGTTTCGCCGCGGGTGAAGAGCGCCGAGCCGTGGGCGCGGGGCAGGACGGCGACCTCGCAGGCGATGGGGCGGATGTCCTTGGGGCCGCGGCCGTCGCAGCGGGTGCCCGAGGCCATCAGGCTGCGCATCACCTTGCCTTCGAGTTCCTCGAAGGCGGCCGCCACGTCGCCCTTCGGGTAGCCGTCTTCGTTCGTCTCGCTCTGGGCGAACTCCTCGAAGGCCTGTTGGCGTAACTGGATGACGGCGGCGCCGCGCTCGCGCTTGGCGCGGATCTGGAGGCGCTCCTGGAGCGGGCCGCGGTATTTCGCGTTCAGCTTGGCCTTGAGGTCCTCGGGCACGCCGGCGGCCTCGAAGAAGCGCGCGGTGACGCCGCAATCGCGCACCAGCTCCTCGATCATCTCGACGATCTGGCGGCAGGCGTCGTGCCCGAAGCGCAGGGCCTCGATGACGCTCGACTCGGGGATCTCCTTGGCGCCCGCCTCGACCATCACAATGGCGTCCTTCGAGGCGGCCATCACGAGGTCCAGGTCGCCGTCCGCCACCTGCTTGTAGGTGGGGTTGATGAGGAAGCGCCCGCCGATGCGCCCCACGCGCACGGCGCCCAGGGGGCCGAGGAAGGGGATGGACGAGATGGACAGGGCGGCCGAGGAGCCGACCATGGCCAGGACGTCGGGGTCGTTGTCCTTGTCGGCCGACAGCACGATCGAGTGGATCATCACCTCTTCGCGGAAGCCCTTGGGGAAGAGGGGGCGCAGGGGGCGGTCGCACATGCGCGAGGTGAGGATTTCCTTGCGGCTCGGCCGCCCCTCGCGCTTCATGAAGCGTCCGCCGGGGATCTTGCCCGCCGCGTGGAACTTCTCGCGGTACTCCACCGTCAGCGGAAAGAAGTCGGTCTCGCGCCGCGCCTCGGCGCAGCTCACGGTGGACAGCACCACGGTGTCGCCGTAGCGCACCGTCACGGCGCCTTCCGCTTGCTTGGCGAGTTTGCCGGTCTCGATGATCAGGGGTCGGTCGCCGATGACTCTCTCAACTCGATGAATGGCCATGCGCGTCTCTTGCCTCCTGTGTGCCTTCTCCGCACGCCGGCCTACCCATAGGCCTGTCCTTGCCCGTCACACGTGGTGGGGAAAGCTCGTGTCGCTTGCCGATCTGCTCTCTCTTCCGTTCTCAGACCGCTCACCGGGCGGGGTTCGCTCTGGCTCGGAACAGGTTGCGAGTCGCCCGCGCGCCTACTTGCGGATCCCCAGCCGCTTCACCACCAACGTGTACCGGTCCGGACTGACGCGGTGCAGATACCGCAGCAGCCGGGTGCGCCGGCCCACCATCAGCAGCAGGCCGCGTCGCGAGGTGTGGTCCTTGCGGTGGGACTTCAGGTGTTCGGCCAGATGGTTGATGCGTTCCGTCAGCAGCGCCACTTGCACCTCGGGCGACCCCGTGTCCTGGTCATGCACCCGATACGTGCCGATGAGTTCGCTCTTCTTCGTTCCGTCCATCGTCATAGACAGCGTGTCCTTCACCTAGCGCGGGGCTTCCACGCGCGCCCGCTCGTGCAGTGTTCGTCACATTATAGCGTTTCGGGGGGTGCCGATCAACTGCAAACAGCGTTCTTGAATCCAGCGATCCCTTCTGCTACCATCGGGGGTGGAGCATCGCGGGCGGAGGACTCACGCCGATGGCACGCTGGATTCTGCTGCTGCTGGGGGCCGTGGGGGCGCTGGCGGCGCCGCGGGCCGGTGCCGCCGCCGAGGCCCCGCTGGCGCGGGTGGCCTGGCCCATTCCCGCGGCGGCCTGGCGCGTGCCCCTGGGCCGCTGCGAGCGGGGCGTGCCGCTGGGCGGCTTCGGGGCGGGGAGCTTCATGCTGAACTCCGGCGGCTCGTTCGGCCCCTGGCACTTCCAGCCGGGGGCGCCCGAGTCGGGCCGCCGGCTTGCCGGGGCCGCGTTCCACTTCTACGAGAGGCCCGAGGGCGGGGCCGCGCGCGTGGCCACCCTGGCCGCCCAGCCGCCGATGCCGGGATGGGCGCCGCTGCCGCCCGGCTCGGGCTCCTACGCCGCGCTCTATCCCAAGGGCTGGTTCACGTATTCGGGCTTCGCGGCCGACCTGGCGATGAAGTTCCTCAGCCCCATCCTGCGCGGCAACGCGCGCGAGACGAGCTATCCCGTGGCCCTCTTCGAGTTCGCCATCGCCAACCCCACGGCGCGCAAACTCGATGTGGCCGTGCTCTTCACCTTTCCCAATGCCGCCGCGCACACGGCCGAGCTGCGCACCGGCTTCCTGAGCGTCGCCCGCGCCGCCCCCGAGAAGGGCATCGTGGGAGTCGTGCTCGGCGCCCGCCACGACCGCAACCCGCCGACCACGCAGGGCACCGAATGGTGCCTCGCCGCGCGGGCCGAGCGGGGCGGCGAGGTCTCCCACGCCGCCTCGTGGAACGCCATGGCCAGCGGGGGCGACGTGCTGGGCGCCTTCGCCGCCGACGGCCGGCTGCCCAACCAGCCCCTCGACGCCACGGCGAGCGCCGGGGCCGTGGCCTTCCGCGCCACGCTCGAGCCCAAGGCCTCCATCACCGTGCCGTTCGCCCTGAGCTGGGACTTTCCCCGCGTGGCCCTCGGGCCCACCCAGTGGCAGCGGCGCTACACCGAGTATTTCAGCCAGGCCGACGGCAACGCCTTCGCCCTGGCGTGCGAGGCCCTGACGCGCCACGCCGAGTGGGAGGCCGGGGTGGACGCCTGGATGCGCCCCGTGCTCGACGAGCCGCTCTACCCCGACTGGCTCAAGCAGGCCGCCTTCAACGAGCTCTACTACGAGAGCTTCGGCGGCGCCTTCTGGGAGGCCGGCTGCCTCACCACGCCCGAGGAGTTCCGGGGCCTCCACCCTGAGGACAACAAGCACTTCCTCCTCGCCTGCCCCTCCGAGCCGTTCTGCGAGCCGCTGGCGTGGCGCTTCGCCGCCCAGCGCGCGCGGCTGGCCCTCTGGCCCCAGATCGAGCGCGACGTGCTCCTGGCCTACGCCGACCTGATTGACGCCACCACCGCCTTCGCCTGCGACCTGGGCACGCCCAGCGGCAACCCTTTCCTGGCCGGCAACGCCTCGCCCGACGCGGCCCGCGAGGCCAAGGACCTGCCCGCCCTGTTCATCCTCCAGGCCTACGCCTACTACCGCGCCACGGGCGACCGGGACTTCCTCATCCACGTCTGGTCCGCCTGCAAGAAGTGCTTCGCCGCGCTGCGCGCCGCCGACACCTATGGCTACGGGTTGCCCGGCCACAATGGCGACGACACGCTCACCTCGCCCTGCCCGCTCCAGGGCGTGTCGCTGCTGGGCGGCGGCCTGTGCGCCGCCGCCCTCGAGGCCCTGGCGCAGCTCGCCACGGCCTGCGAGGACCGCGACGCCGATGCCATCCGCCGCCTGGCGTCCCTGGCCCGCGCCAACCTCGATCGCCAGCTCTGGCGCCCGCGGCTCGGCTACTACGCCATCGACACCCACTCGCGCCAGTCCGACGCCATCGCCGCCGGCGCCCTGTCGGGCATTCGCTTCGCCCAGGGGGCGGGCCTCCCCCCCCTGCTTCCCGCCGAGCGCCTCCAGCCGCACCTGCGGCAGGTCTACCTGCGCTGCGTCAAGCCGCTCCGCGACGCCACCGGCGACGGTGCGCCCGACGTGGGCGCCCTGAACGTCGTCGGCACCGACCGCTGCCCGCCCGGCATCGGGCGCTGCCTCGAGGTCTCGGTGGCCGACACCTACCGCCTCGCGGCCACGCTCTACCACGTCGGCCGCCAGCGTGGCGACCAGGAGCTCGTTGCCAATGCCCTTCAGACCGCTTTCGGCGCCTACTACCAGACCTGGGCCGTCGAGCCCGACAAGCCCTATTGGGCCTTCGAAACGCCCCAGGCCTGGCACGCCACCAACCCCGCCCACGCCCGCGCCACCCAGCACATCGAGCCGCGCGCCGTGTGGGACCTGCTGCTCGAGATCAAGGACCCCTACGCGCCGCCCCCCGAGGCGCCCGCCACGCCGGCCGCCGCCACGCCGGCCGTCAAGGAGTGAGCCATGGGCGCTCCCCTGAGCCGCGCGCGAGCCGCGATCAACGGAATGGGCGCCCTGCTGCGCGACCTGCTGCGCCCCACGAACCTCCTGGCCGTCGTCGTGTTGCTCACCCTCTCGTACATCGGCATCACCTACCTGATGGCCAGCTACCGCCAGGCGCGGCTGGACCGCGAGCGGCGGGAGCTCGAGGAGGCCGTTGCCGACCTCCGGCAGCGCAACGACGCCCTGCGCCGCGCCGTGCGCCAGCTCGAGGCCCAGAACGCCGAGCTACGCACCTTCGTGGCGCGCCTGGGCGCCGAATCGCGCGTGGCGCAGGTGCGCGTGGTGGGCCAGCGCCTCGACTCGCAGAACGTGCCGCTCTGGACCTTCGAGTTCACCGAGAACGACCGCGCGGGCAAGCCGCTGGCCGCCAAGGTGCTCACCGTGCGCGGCGCCGAGGTGTACTTCGACGCGCTCGTGATCAAGTTCACCGACGATCTCGTCAAGGTGGGGGACCCGCTGCGGGGGCGGTCGCTGCACTTCTTCCGCCGGGCCTTCGGCTCGGCCCAGGAGCCGCGCGAGGGCCCCATGCTCGCCGCCTCGGGCAGCGTGGTGCCCGACGCCTATCGTTCGGGTGCGGCGCCTTCGGCCTTCGAGCAGGCCCTGTGGCTGCGCTTCTGGCATTGGGCCGAGCACCCCGACGAGGCCGAGGCCGAGGGCATCCGCGTGGCCCAGATCGAGGCCGTGGGCATCCGCCCCGTGCCCGGCGCCACCTACCGCATCACGCTGGAGCACGACGGCGGGCTGAACATCAAACGAGAGCTGCCGCGATAGCGGAGACCAGTCGGCAGGCAGCGGTCAGCAGCAAGATCAAGAATGCATCCCTGACGGTAGGAGATGACCCGATGCCTGAGCGAGGGAGCGCGGCGGGCTTCAGGGGTCTCAAGGTCTATCAGCGGGCATACCAACTGGCCATGGAGATCTTCCGAATCACCAAGAGGTTCCCGCCTGCGGAACGGTACTCGCTCACGGACCAGATTCGCCGAACGTCGCGAAGCGTGGCGGCCAACATCGCGGAAGGCTATCGCAAGCGCAGGTACGTGAACGTCTTCGTGCTCAAGCTGACCGACTCGGATGGCGAGGCTGCCGAGACGCAAGTGTGGCTGGACTTCTTGCGCGATTGTGGCTACATCAGCGCGGAGCAGCGCAATGAACTGGTGACCGGCTACGAAGAGGTGGGCCGAATGCTGGGCGGCATGATCGAACGCCCGGAGCGCTTCTGCCCCCCGTAACAGTGGTCCTTCTCTTACTGCCGACTGCCGGTCGCCTTCGCGAGTCGCTGCCAGGAGAACATCTGCGCCGCCCACTTGCGGAACCGGCCCCAGGCGGTCATTTCGTCGAGCGCCTCGAGTGCCGGCGCATAGCCCGGGCGGCGGGCCAGGGCCTGGCGGTAGGCGTCGCGCGCGGCGGCAAGGTGGCCCAGGGCGCGATGGCAGTCGCCCGTGAGCTTCCACACGAAGGGGTTGGCCGGCACGGCCTGGGCGGCGAGCGCGAGCCGCTCGAGCGCGCGCCCGTGGCGGCCCCATCGCATGAGGCAAAGGGCCGCGCGAAAGTCGGCCCGCCAGTGGCTCGGGTCGGCCTGGCGAGCCTTCTCGAAGCACGCCTCGGCGCTCTCGATCGTGCCCCAGACGCTGGTGGCCAGCACCACCTCGGCGCGCGCGAGCCAGGTGAACAGGCCGGCGCCCTGGTGCTTCACGGCGATGTCGGAGTGGTGGTAGGCCGCCTCGAAGTGGCCCTGATGTGCCAGCACGAGGGCCTTGGCGGCGTAGAAGAGCGGCACCTTGCCGTACGAGGCCAGGGCCTCGGTCGCCACGGCGTCGGCGCGGGGCAGGTCGCCGGCGCGCAGGCAGGCGTCCGCCTCGGCCGCCCAGGCCTCGAAGAGCGAGGGGTCGTGGCGCCGCGCCGCGCGGAAGTCGCGGGCCGCCGCCTCGAACTCGCCCTCGTAGAACCGCCGCTCGCCCGAGCGCATCAGCCCGTCGGCAGGATGCGGGCTCGGGATCTCCTCGGTTGCCGTATCCTCTCTCGCGGGATCGGGTGGGAACTCAAGCCACGATGACATGATCTGGTCGCGCCTGCCTACAGCCGATGGGTCTCCAGCTCCCTGCCCTCCGCGCTGCCGACTGGTAGCTGCCGACTTCAGCCTTTCTCCGTCTTCCCCGCCACGCCCGCCCACACGCCCGCGATCGGGGTGCCGCAGCCCGGGCACTTGCCGTCCTTGAGCTCTACCGCGCCGATGCTGTAGCGCACGCGGCGGATGAGATAGCGGTCGCACTTGGGGCAGCGGGTGCTCTCGCCAGGATGGCCGCCGGGACGCGAGACGTTGCCGACGTAGACGTAGCGCAGGCCCTCCTTGCGGCTGACCTCCCAGAGGCGCTCAACGGTCTCGGGCGGGGTGCGCTCGAGGTCGCGCAGCTTGTAGGTGGGGAAGAAGGCGCTGTAGTGCAGCGGCACGTCGGGGCCCAGCTCGCCGCAGATCCATTTCGCCATCTCGCGCACTTCCTTCGGGTCATCGTTGTGCGTGGGGATGACGAGGTAGACGATCTCGAACCACATCTTCTTCTTCGCCAGGAGCTTGAGCGTGTCGAGCACGGGCTGGAGCTTGCCGTGGACGAGCTTCTTGTAGAACCTTTCGGTGTAGGCCTTGAGGTCAATCTTCACGGCGCTCAGCACGTCGCAGAGCTTCTCCATCGGCTCGGGCGTGATGTAGCCGTTGGAGATCATCACGCTCTCGATGCCCTTGGCGCGGGCCGCCTTGGCCGTATCGAACATGTACTCGTAGTAGACGACCGGCTCGGTGTAGGTGAAGGCGATGGTGCGGGCGCGCAGCGGGCCGTCGGTGAAGTAGCTGCGGCGCGGCAGCGCGGCGTCGGCCACGAGCGCGTCGGGCGGGAGGTTGAGGTTGCGCGTCTGCTCGGGCCGCACCTGCGAGATCTCCCAGTTCTGGCAGAACAGACACTCGACGTTGCAGCCGGCCGTGGCGATCGAGTAGGCCCAGGTGCCGGGCAGGAAGTGAAAGAGCGGCTTCTTCTCGATGGGGTCCACGTTGCGGGCGCAGGGGTTGCCGTAGACGAGCGTGTGGTAGACGCCGCCGCGGTTCTCGCGGACGCCGCAGTAGCCGCGCTCCTGGTCGCCCACTTCGCAGAGGTTGGGGCACAGGGTGCAGCGGACGCGCCCCTCGGGCAGCTTCTCGTAGAAGCGGGCCTCGGGCGCCTGCCAGATGCCGCCGAGCGTGGCGAGCCCAGGCTCGTCTTGGCCCGAGGCCGGGCGCAGCAGCGCAGTGGCGCCGGCCCCAGCGGCCAGCGCGCAGCCGCCCAGGGCGCAGTGCCGCACGAACTCGCGGCGGGACAGATTGCGGACCGGTGATTGCGGGTTGCGGATTGCGGGCATTTCGGTCCCTTCTCACGCGTCACACGTCACGCGTCAGACGGCCGCCCTCACTAGCTCGATGCGGTTCGGATCATTCGTCCCCAGCTTGGCCTCGGCGGCGAGGGCGATGTGCTTGGGCTCGCGCTTGGAGCCGAGGAGGGTTTCGAGGTTGTTGGCCTTGCGGAGTTCTTCGATCTTCTGCCAGGCCACCTGGTCGAGGGCCACGGGGTCGCGGCTGGCATAGAGGGTGCCCAGGCGCTCGATCCACTTGGGCGGCGGCGTGGGGCCGCCGTGGTAGCAGCCGAAGGTGGCGTCGCAGAGGTGCAGCACGGTCTTGCGGCGGATGTCGTCGTGGCGATTCACGTCGGCGATGGCCTGGTGGAGGTTGGCGAAGTGGTACTTGTTGGGGTTGTGGATGGCGCCGAAGAAGCTCTTGAGGCAGACGGTCACGCCGGCCAGGTCGTGGTCCTTGAGGACGGGGACGTTGATGATGACGGAGCAGGTGTCGGTGACGAGCTTGGAGAAGAACGAGCCGATCTCGCCGACCTCGATGAGGGGCGGGGCGAAGCCGAGCACGCGGTCGTCGTTGCCCACGAGGCGGAAGTCGTCGCCGCCTTCCGCGGGGTAGCCGGCGCGCGTGAGGTCGCTGAGCTTGCGGTCCCACACGAGGATGCGCTGCGGGCGCACCTCGGCGGCCTGGAGGCCGCGGGCGATGGCGCGGACGATTTCGATGCGGGTAGAGAGGCGCTCGCCGGCGAGGCAACTGGCCTTGATGCCCACCGTGTCGTTAGGCTTCACGAAGTGCCGCCAGGCGGCCGCGGCGCTCTTCTCGCCCGTGAGCGAGCACACCGCGGCGTCCACCAGGTCCTGCGCCGCGTCCTGCTTGAGCGCATTGCCATCGCCGAATACCTTGCTGCTCGTGGCGGCGACGACGCGGCTCTTGTCATCCGCCGCGAGGCCCCAGGCGGGCAGTGCGGCGCCGACGGCGAGGCTGGTCTTGAGAAAGGCGCGGCGGCCTAGAGTGGGGAGTGGGGAGTGCGGAGTGCGGAATTCAGGCATCTCTTGGGCTTCTCACGCGGGACACGGCACGCATCACGTCTTGCGGATCTCCTCGTCGGTGAGGAAGCAGGCGGGGTCGTCGGCCCAGGGGTCGCCGTGGACGACTTCGGCGCGGATGCGGCAGCCGCCGCAGAGGCCGTTGTACTGGCAGCAACGGCACCGGGGACCTTTGAGGTGCTGCGTCTTGCGCCGCAGCATGGCGAGGAGTTCGTTCTTCTCGTCGGTCCAGATGGCGGAGAAGGGCCGCTCGCGGACGTTGCCGAGGGTGACGTGGCTCCAGAACTGGCAGGGGTGCACGTTGCCGCTGGCGTCCACGTTGGCCATCTTGGTGCCGGCGGAGCAGCCGCCGTGGCGGGCGAGGAGTTCGCGCACCTCGGGCAGGCGCGCGGGGGCCTCGGCGGCGAGGCGCTGCTCGATCAGGATGCCGTCGGCGTGGTTATCGGTGGTGAGCACCTCGGTTTCGATGCCGCGGCGGTGCCAGTCCTTCGTGCGGTCGAGCAGGTGCTCGATCACGCGGCGGGTCTGGGCGGGGTCGAGGTCGTCGGCGACCATTTCGCGGCCGCGGCCGGCGTAAACCAGGTGGTAGAGGCAGAAGCGCGGCACGCCGCGCTGTTCGACGAGGTCGAGCACGGCGTCGAGGTCGGCCACGTTGCGGCGGTTGAGGGTGAAGCGGATGCCGGCTTTCACGCCCGCGGCGAGGCAGTTCTGGATGCCGGTCAGCGCGGCCTCGAGCGCGCCCTTCTTGCGCCGCAGCTCGTCGTGGGTAGCCGCCGTGCCATCAATGGATACGCCGACGTAGGAGAAGCCGACGTCGGCGATCTGGCGCGCCACTTCGGGCGTCACGAGGGTGCCGTTGGACGAGAGCACGGCTCGCAGGCCCTGCGCGATGGCGAAGCGGCCGAGTTCGAACACGTCGGGCCGCTGGAGCGGCTCGCCGCCGGAGAACAGCAGCACCGGGCAGCGCATCGCCGCGATGTCGGTGATGAAGGCCCGGGCCTCCTCGGTCGTCAGCTCGTCGCGGGCCGCGCGGTCGCTGGCATCAAGGTAGCAGTGGGCGCAGGCCAGGTTGCAGCGCCGCGTGGTGTTCCAGACGACGAGCGGGCGGTTCTCGGTGGTGAACTGGAGCAGGTGCGCCTTCTGCCCGGCGTCGTGGCGCATCAGGTCGGCGATGGTGGCGGTGCCGCACAACAGCTTGGTACAACCGATCACGTGGTTCTCCGGCGTGGTAACCCGTCGGCCCTCATCATGCATTATAGCCGTGGGCGCGCGGGGGATCAAGGCGCAAGCCCGCCTGAAACGGGCAGTTAGGGCGAATCGGGCCGCGGCCGGTTGACAATCAGCCCGCGTGTGGTATGATTCTGATGGACGGCCGAGCCAAGCACTCCGTGCCCGGCCGCGGACACCACGCTTCGAGTGGGAGCGCAGCCACCGAGTGGTGCTCCAGGCGAGGGAGTGCGTAGCCGCGGCTAACCCCGCGGCGTGCAGGGGTGATCCCGGGATTAGCCTCCCAGGGAGCCCGGAAGAAAGGAGGAGCCGCCATGGCTGCCGGATTTCTGAAGCGTGTGCGCCGCATTACCATGGGCAAGATCCATGCCTTCCTGGATGCGGTGGAGAACCCCGAAGAGATCTTCCCGCAGCTCGTGCAGGAGTTGCGCAACGAGTGCCGGAAGGCCGTGGACGCCGAGGCCATCGCGGTCGCGGCGCTCAAGCGGCGACAGCAGGAGTATGACGACCTCCAGGCCGAGATAGCCAAGTGGGAGCAGCGCGCCGAGCTGGCCGTGCGCGACGGCGACGACGCGCTGGCCCGCACGGCCATCGAGGGCCAGATGGCGGGCGAGAAGCGCGTGCCCGACCTCCAGCGGGCGCTCGAGCAGGCCCGCGTGGCCGCCAGCCGCGCGCGCGAGGCGCGACAGGACCTCCACGACAAGCTGCACACCCTCGAGCGCCGGCGCGACGAGATCCTCGCCCGCGCCCGCGCCGCCAAGAGCCAGGCCGAGGTCCAGAAGGTCCTCGCCGGCATCGAGGCGGGCTCGGGGGCCAGCATCCTGGATGCCGTGGCTCGCATGGAGGACAAGGTCATCGAGGCCGAGGCCCGCGCCGGCGCCTACGCGGAGGTCGCCCTCGACCTCAGCGGCGGCGACGCCGAGGCCCGCTTCCGCGAGCTCGAACGCCGGCGGGCCGTCGAGAACCGCCTGCTCGAGCTCAAGCAACGCATCGCCGGCCGGCTGCCGGCGGGCGAGCCCGACGCGGAGACCCGCGAGTCCTGAAGTCCCATCGGCGGAAGACGCCGGCTGCGCTCCCACGCCTTCTGTCTCGGGGGACTCAGGACGGAGGTGCCCGGTATGCCCGAGATACTCCACTGGTGGAACCTGGTCTTCGTTCTGGCCGTGTTCTTCGCCTTCGTGTACGCGGCGCTCAACGCCTTCGGCCTCGGCGGCCACGGCGGCATCCTGTCGGGCGCCGACCTGGAGGCGGACCACGACGTGGACCTCGGCGCCGCGGCCGGAGGGGCGAGCCTCGACGCCGAGCACCTGCCCGATCTGCACGTGGACCACGGCGTCCACGTGGAGAGCGCCCCGAGCCTGTTCGAGCAGGCATTGTCGTTCTTCGGCATCGGCAAGGTGCCGCTTTCGGTGATCCTGATGACGTTCCTGATCACCTTCGGCGTGGTGGGCTGGGCGGCCAACCAGCTCCTCGAGCCGGCGCTCGCCGCGCCGATCGCGTTCTTCCCCATCTCGCTGGCGGCGGCCATCGCCTGCGGCCTGGGCAGCACGAAGGCCCTCGCCGCCACCGTGGGCCGCTACCTGCGGCCCATCGAGTCGGCGGCGCTCTGGCGCGGCGAGCTCGCGGGCCGCATCGCCACGGCCAGCCTCACGATCACGGCCCAGTTCGGCACGGCGCTGGTCCGCGACGAGTACGGCACCCTGCACAAGGTGCTCTGCCGCGCGCGCGAGGATGCCCCGCCCATCGCGAAGGGCAGCACCGTGCTCCTCGTGCGCTACGTGCCCGTGAAGGAGCCCGGCCGCCGGCCCGGCGGCTACTACGTCGTGGAGCCCTACCATGTCCCGGCCCCCTAGCTCCGCCCCCGGGCCGCCGGGCGGCCTGTCGCGTCGGCCGGCCCAGCGCCCGCCGCTGCCCGCCGCGGGCCAGGTCCAGAGGCCGGTGCCGGCGCAGCAGGTGTTTGTCCAGGACCGGCCCGACTCCCAGGCCCCCATCCCGTCCGGCCCCCACCGTCGCAAGGAAGGAGGAAGCATGGCCGCCTTCATCGGCATCCTGATCGGCGCGGGCCTCGTCGCCGCCGGCTTCGCCGTCGAGAGGCTCGAGATCATGACCCGCATCATCCTGGTGAGCGCCGGCGCCGTCGTCGTCCTGCTCACCGGCATCCTCGTCGCCATCACCAAGCTCTACCGCAAGACGACGGCCAACGAGGCCTTCGTCCGCACCGGCATGGGCAAGGCCAAGGTCGTGCTCGACGGCGGCGCGCTCGTCATCCCCATCGTCCATCGCGTCGTGCCCGTGTCGCTCGAGACCATGCGGCTCGACGTCTCGCGCCGCGGCGAGGACGCCCTGATCACCGGCGACAACCTGCGCGTGGACATCGCGGCCGAGTTCTACATCAAGGTGCAACCCGAGGCCGACGACATCCTCAACGCCGCCCGCTCGCTCGGCGAGAAGTCCGTCTCCGAGGAGGGCATCCGCGAGCTGGTGATGGAGAAGCTCATCTCGTCGCTGCGCACCGTCGCCGCCACCAAGCCCCTCATCGAACTCCACATGAAGCGCGACGAGTTCGCCTCCGCCGTCCAGAGCATCGTCACCCAGGACCTCCAGGAGAACGGCCTCACGCTGGAAACCGTGACCATCTCGAGCCTCGACCAGACGCCGCTGGACTTCCTCAAGGACGACAACGTCTTCGACGCGCAAGGCAAGCGGCGCATCACCGAGGTGACCCAGGATCAGCTCGTCAAGCGCAACGAGATCCAGCGCAACGCCGAGCGCGACATCCGCAAGAAGGACGTGGACACGCGGAAACAGATTCTCGAGCTCGACAAGGACCGCGAGCTGGCCGAGGCCACCCAGGGCCGCGACGTGGCCAACGCCCACGCCGAGCGCCAGCGCGAGACCCGCGAGTTCGCCATCCAGCAGGAACGCGAGGTCGAGCTGGCCCGCGTGCAGAAGGAGCTGACGGTCCAGAACGCCGAGATCGAGCGCGACCGGAACCTCTCGGTGGCGCAGGCCAAGCGCGAGGAGGCCGAGCGGCTGGCCCAGATCGAGCGCGACAAGGCCCAGCAGGAGGCCGACGTGGCGCGGGCCAAAGCCGTCGAGGTGGCCAAGCGCCTGGCCGAAGTGGCCGTGGCCGAGCAGGAGACCAAGCGCGCTCAGGCCCAGGCCCAGACCCGCGCCGCCGAGGCCAAGCGCGAGGAGGAAACCCAGCGCATCGAGACCATCAAGGTCACCACCGAGGCCGACCGGCGCGCCCAGCAGAAGATGATCACCGAGCGGCAGCAGGTGGACATCGGCCGCTACCAGGAGCAGGTGGACGCCGACGTGAAGGCCTACACGGCCGTGAAGCTGGCCGAGGGCGAGCTCACGGCAGCCGACAAGCGCAAGCAGGCCATGCTCATCCTCGCCGAGGGCGAATCCGAGGCCGCCAAGAAGATCGCCGAGGGCGAGCGCGCCAAGGAAATGGTCCCCGTCCAGGTGGACCGCGAGAAGGTCAACGTCGAGGCCGCCCGCGTCGAAGTCCGCCGCCAGGACCTCGAGAACCAGGAGCGCTACAGCCGCGCCGCCCTCGAGTTCGAGCTCAAGAAGCAGCAGATCATCGCCAACAAAGAAGTCCAGATCCAGATGGCCAATGCCGTGGGCACCATGCTCGCCAGCGCCAAGATGCAGCTCTTCGGCGACCCGAGCACCCTGGCCACCATGTACGGCCAATTCCTCAAGAGCGTCGGCTGGGGCCTCACCGTCCAGGGCCTCGTCGAGTCCACCCCCGAAAACGTCCGCGAAGCCGCCATGAACCTCGTCCAGGGCACCGGCACCGCCCTCCGCGACGCCGTGGGCCGCCTCGCGGGCAAGAAGGTGGACGTAGATCCCAAGGTTCTCGAGGAGGCCCTCGTCGAGGCCCTCGCGACGGCGAAGGCCAAGACAGCCGCGCCCCCGCCGCCCGCCGAGGCGCAGTGACCGAGCTGCGGGTGGAGCCTCCGCGCCCCGCGAGTCGGCCCCAACTGTGGGCGGGACCCCCTGTGCCCCGCGATTCGCGGGGCAGAGACGTCCCGCCCACAACGCCCACCGGGGTCGCCCTCGCCGTCTCACGCGGATTCTCGGATAGACTCCCAGGGCGGCCGCGCCGTGCACATGCCGATGTGGTGGAGCCCCTACAGGCCGGCATGTTCGCCGCAAGAGCTTCTGATCAGGCGCGCAGGGTGCGCGCGATGCGCGCGCGGGGCCTCATCTCGCCCCGCCTCAGCGGAAGTAGGCGCGGTACTTCTCCAGGGCGGCGCAGATGGCCTCGACGTTTTCGAGGGGCACGTCGGGACCGATCTCGGCGGTGATCCACAGCCCGCCCTCGGGCGTGCCCAGGCGCGAGACGCACTCGCGAATGTGCGCGTCCAGCTCCGCCGGACCCACGAAGGGCATCATCTGCCGGTCGAGGTCGAGGTTCACGCAGATGTTCCCCTTGCAGGTGAGCACCAGGTTGTCGAGGCCGTTGGCGCGGAACTGCGGGTTGATCACGTCCACCCCGCACTCCTTGAGGTCGGGGATGATCTCCCAGCAGTGGCCGTCGGTGTGCATGTAGACCCACCAGCCGACTTCCTTGCAGCGGCGGTAGAGCTTCATGAAGCAGGGCTTGAGGTACTTGCGCCACTTGTAGGGGCCCATGGGCAGCGCGTGCTGCATCCCGAGGTCGTCGCCGAAGTAGACGAACTTCTCGCCCGGCCCCATCTGCTCGATCTTGTATTCCAGCTCGCGCACGTTGTAGTCGAGCACGATGTCAATGAGCATTTGGAGCTCGGGCGGCTCCTCGGCGAAGTCGAGCATCAGCTCCTCGAAGCCTCGGAGGTAGAACAGGCGCATGTACATGAAGCCGTGCGGCATGCCGTCGTGGACCTCGGGGGCCTTGAGCCTGTGCACGTCGGCCCGCGTGGGCACATTGTGCACGGCGGGGTAGGCGTCCATCCCCTCGCACACGTTCTCCCACACATAGCCCCAGGGGTCCACGTGGCGGCCCTGGACGTAGAGTCCGCCCACCTTGTCGTAATCGCGCTCGCCGACCTTCACCTCGCCGAAGATGGCGGGGTGGCGGGCGAGGATGCGGTCGAGCTTCTCGCGGTGGCGCTTCCACGCCGCGGGCAGAATGCCCACGCCGACCGGGATGTACTCGGGGTGCTGGAACTTCATGGCTTTGACACGGTCGTCTTGCGCACTCATGGGTTTGCCCTTCTAGGAAGCGGTGTTGGGCGGCAGGTGTCAGGTGTTGGGGGTAAGAGGACGCCAACGGAGCTTCTTCCTCCGTACCCCGACACCTAACACCCAACACCTAACACCTGTCTTGCTGCGGCCTTGACCTTGGCGATGGTCGCCGCCACGTCCTTCGCCTTCCGGTCGGGGTGGTTGCCAATCATCACGGTGCGGTTGAGAATGTCGAGCGAGCGGGCGCACATGTCCTTCGTGTACTTCTTGCGGCAGCCGCGGTTCTGGGGCAGCGTGAAGGGGTTGAGGGCGGGATGGTGCGCGCCCTGGTGGCTGAAGATCTGGTCCCACTCGGTGTAGACGTGGCGCCCGGTCTTGCCGCAGATGGTGCCGCCGACGAGCTCGCGGAACTTCTCGGCCTGCTCGAGGGTGGGCAGGGTCCACATCACGTGGGTGCCGCACTCCCAGTCGAGGCTGTGGGCGCGGATGGGCTGGAGGCCCGTCTGCGCCGTGGCGGCGAGGATGCGCTTCTTCTGCCGACGGAGCGTGCGGATCATGGCGGGCAGGCGGTCGAGCTGGGCGTTCATCATCGCGCCCTCGAGCTCCGAGGCGCGCGAGCCGTTGGAGAGGAAAGGCACCACGCCCTCTTTGCGCCCGGTCCAGTAGAAGTTGCAGCAGTCAATCATGCAGCGGGCGCGCTCCGAGGCGTTGGGGTCGCTGGTCGCCACGGCGCCGCCTTCGCCGCAGGTCATGTTCTTGTAGTAGTTGAAGCTGAAGGCGGCGGCCTGGCCGAACGAGCCGAGCATGCGGCCCCGGTAGGCCCCGCCCACGCCCTGGCAGCAGTCCTCGACGACCAGCAGCTCGTGCTTGCGGGCGACCGCCCGGATCGCGTCCATATCGCAGCACAGGCCCCACATGTGGACGGGGATGACGGCGCGGGTGCGCGGCCCGACGGCCTCGTCAATCGCATCGGGCGAGATCGTGATCGAGTCGTCAATGTCCACGATCACGGGGATGGCGCCGACGGCGACGACGGAGACCGCGGTGGCCATGTAGGTGCAGGCGGGCACGAGCACCTCGTCGCCGGGCCCGAGGCCGAGCGCGCCCAGGGCGGCGGTGAGGGCCGTGGTGCCGCTGGAGGTCATCCAGACGTGCTGGACGCCGAGGAACCTGGCGTAGCGCTGCTCGAAGCGCGCGCACTCGCCGCCGATGTTGTAGCGGAACACCTTGCCGCTGAGGAGCACCTTCGCGATCGCGTCCACTTCCTTCTGGCCGACTCGCAGCATGGCTTCGTCCTCCAGGGGTTGCGCGTGCAGGTTTGCACGCCTTACCTGTGTTTCTCGACATGCGCGCCGATCGCAGCGACGGTGTCAATCCACACCCCGTTCGCCGGGTCTTTGCAGTAGCGGCACAGGGCGTCAACCGCCGAGGCGAGAGTGACCTGGAACCCGCTGTCGCCGATCTCGTGGCCGCACAGGATCAGCCAGCCGCCGTCGGCCACGGCGCGGTCCACCATCGCCCGCAGTTGCTCGAAGCTCTTGCCGTCGGAGCCCAGGCTGGCGGCCTGCGCGAGATCGCAGAAGGCGGGGTCGTTGTGAATCTCGTTGCCCGCGCTGCGCCCCACGAGGAAATGCTGGGCGACGAGCGGCACGTAGCTCGCCGTATCGCGCCCGCGGCCCACATAGGCCTGCCCGCACGGGTAGGCGAACGTGACGGGCGTGACGCCCAGCGTCTCGGCGACGAATCGGTTGGCGTCGAGCAGCTCGCGCTCCATCCGCTCGAGCGAGTAGTCCTCGAGCGCCTTCTGGCGCGACCAGGCGAAGTTGCCGCTGCACGGGTGGTGGACCGTGTGGTTGCCGATCTCGTGGCCGGCGGCGACCGCGCGCTTCCAGCCGTCCAGGCGCGCCGTCACGCCGCCGGGCGAGACGTAGAAGGTGGCCCGCACGCCGTGCGCGTCGAAGAGGGCCATGCCGCGGTCAACCTGGCTCAGCCGCGCGTCGTCGAAGCTCAGGCTCACCGCCGCGCGACGGCCCTTGGGCCATGTGAAGCGGTCTGATCCCATAGTCCTCTCCTGTCGCCCGAGCCCTGCGGGCGCACACTCGTGTGGCGGAACGAATGTGGAACACCGAACACCGAATGTCGAATGTCGAATGGAAGCCCAGGAGAGCCAGGCGCGCCCACCCTTCCACTTCGTCATTCGGCATTCCGCGCTCTGCCAGCGGCCCCGTGCCGCCACGGGGCCTTCGTGTTCGCATCACTGTACGCGCCGCGCCGCTTCCGTGCAAGAGGCCCTGGGCTTGATCGCGCCGCGGCCTCATGATAGGCTGCTCGGCGCGAGTGGCGTTGGCCCGACACCTCTGTGGCGAGGAGAGTGGCGATGATCGAACTGAGCATGCACACCGACAACTGGCGCTGCCTCAGCGGCTCGTTCAAGCAGGCCTGCGAGGCCGCCAAGAAGTTCGGCCTCAAACACATCGAGTTCGGCGTGGTGGACGGGCAGGACTTCATCGAGGGCCTGGGCTACAGCCCCGCCGTGTCGCTCGACACCAACCCGATCAAGCTGCGCCGCTACCTCGACTCGATGGGCCTCCGGCCCTCGCAGATTGACGCCGCCTATCCCATCACCGGACCGCTCGGCTCCACGTTCGCCGTCCGCTACGCCCAGCGCGCCATCGAGTTCGCCCACCTGATCGGCTGCCCGCGGGTGGACACCACGGACGGCCAGTTCAAGCCCGCCGGCTACACCGACGACGAGGTGCTGGCCATCACGAAGGAAAACTACCGCCAGATTCTCGAGTGGGCCGAGGACTTCCAGGTCATCGTGAATATCGAAACCCACGGCCCCTACACCACCAACCCCGACATCCTCGACCGCATGCTCAACTTCTTCGACACGCCGTACCTGCGGTTCAACCTCGACACCGGCAACACCTTCATCTCGGGCGGCAACCCGGTGGACTTCCTGCGGCGCTTCCTGCCGAAGCTGAGCTACATGCACATCAAGGACGTGAGCCCGGCGCTCGCCGCGGCCGCGCGGGGCGAGGAGACCGGCATCGCGATGAGCGAATCGCCCATCGGCAAGGGCGTGAACGCGAAGAACATCCGCGAGTGCATCAAGCTTCTCAAGAAGGCCAAGTGGAGCGGCGTGCTCTCGATCGAGTGCAGCGGCACCGACGCCAACCTCAAGGCCAGCATCGCCTGGCTGAGGAAGCAGCTTCAGGCCTGAGCGAGGCCGCCCGGCCGCTGGCCCGCGCAGGAAAGCCCCCGAGCGTCGGTGCGCCTGCGATCCTGCCGGAAAGGGAAAGCCCCATGCGTCAGTTGACGGGAAGCACCGTGGCCGTGCTGATGGCTGTGGCCGCGCTGGCCGCCGCCGCGCAGGTCGAGCTGAAGCGCGACGACGCGCAACACCAGCTCGCCATCCTGGCCGACGGCAAGGCCGCGCTCGTCTACCACTTCGAGCCCGAGAGCTTCCTGCCCTACTTCCATCCGGTCAACAGCCCCTCGGGCAAGGAACTGACGATCAAGCAAACGGACCCGTATCCCCACCACCGCAGCTTCTGGTTCGCCGACACCGTGCTGCTCGAGGGCGAGAAGGCGCCGGCCAGCTTCTACAATGCCTTCTACAGCTTCAAGGACGGCAAGGGCCCCTGCATCCGCCACGCGAGGTTCGCCGCCGAGAAGGCCGAGGGCGACTCCGCGGCGCTCGGCATGGAGCTGCTCTGGGAGCTTGCCCCCGACAAGCCCGTGCTCAAGGAGGCCCGCGACGCCCGCTTCCTCGCGCTCGGCAACGGCGAGTGGTTCCTCGACATTCGCTTCACCGTCACGGCCGAGTGGGGCGACGTGCATTTCCGCAGCGACGCCGCCCACTACGCCTGGCCCTACATCCGCATCCACCCGCAGTTCTCCGTCGAGAGGGGCGGCACGCTGCTCAACTCCGAGGGCGGCCTCAAACAGGCCGGCACCCACGGCAAGCCCGCCAAGTGGTGCGACTACACGAACACGCTCGACGGCAAGACCGAGGGCCTGGCCTTCTTCTCCCACGCCGAAAACGAGCACCCGCACACCTGGCTCACGCGCGACTACGGCACCTTCGGCCCGCGCCGCGCCGACCCGAAGAATGGCAAGCCGTTCACGCTGAAGAAAGGCGAATCGCTGGCCATGCGCGTCGGCGTCCTCGTCCACAACGGCGACGCGAAGGAGGCGAAGATCGCCGAGCGCTACAACGAGTACGTCACGGGCAGACTCTCGCTTCTCCCCCCACTGGGCAAGTGACGAGGAGGCCGAGCGATGGCATCGAGACTGAACCGCCGCGAGTTCCTGGGCGTGGCCGGGGCGGCGGCCGCCGCCGCCGCACAGGCCGCGCACGGCGCCGAGGCGCCCGCCGCGCCGCGCCCGCCGAACTTCATCCTCATCTTCACCGACGACCAGGGCTACCAGGACCTCGGCTGCTTCGGCTCGCCCGACATCCAGACCCCCTGCATTGACCGAATGGCCGCCGAGGGCACGCGGTTCACCGACTTCCACGTCGCCGCGCCCGTGTGCACGCCCTCGCGCGCCGCGCTCCTCACCGGCTGCTACCCCCAACGCGTCTCCCTGCCCGCCGTGGTCTTCCCCAGCTCGAAGATCGGCTTCGCCGACAGCGAGGTCACCCTCCCCGAACTCCTCAAGGCCCGCGGCTACGCCACCGCCTGCATCGGCAAGTGGCACCTCGGCCACCTGCCCCCCTTCCTCCCCACCCGCCACGGCTTCGACGCCTATTTCGGCGTCCCCTACAGCAACGACATGGCCGTGGACCCGACCATGGAGGTGGCCGACAATGTGGCCTGGCGCGACGGCATGACCCTGGAAAAGATGCGCACGGACAAGCCGCTCAAGCACACCGTGCCCCTCTTCCGCGACAGCAAGCTCATCGAGTACCCCGTAGACCAGTCGCAGCTCACCACGCGCTACACCGAAGAAGCGATCCGGTTCATCACGGCGAACAGGGACAAGCCCTTCTTCCTCTACCTCCCGCACTCGATGCCGCACATCCCGCTCTTCGTCTCCGACCGGCACAAAGGCAAGTCCAGGCGCGGCCTCTACGGCGACGTCATCGAGGAGATCGACTGGAGCACGGGCCAGATCCTCGACACCGTGCGCACCCTCGGCCTCGCCGAGAACACCTGCGTCCTCTACACCTCCGACAACGGCCCGTGGCTCATCATGGGAGAGCACGGCGGCTCGGCCCTCCCGCTGCGCGACGGCAAGGGCACCACCTACGAGGGCGGCATGCGCGTGCCGTGCGTCCTCTGGTGGCCCGGCCGCATCCCCGCGGGGCGAACCTGCGCCGAGTTCGCCTCCACCCTCGACATCCTGCCCACCTTCGCCCGGCTCGCCGGCACCGAGGCCCCCACCGACCGCCTCATTGACGGCAAGGACATCTCGCCCCTGATGCTGGGCGCGCCCGGCGCCAAGAGCCCCACCGAGGCGTTCTTCTACTACAGCGGCTACGCGCTCCAGGCGGTCCGCAGCGGCAAGTGGAAGCTCCACCTCGCCCGCAACGTCGCCGCCACCAAGGCCAAGGCCGCACACGAGCGCCCCGCCGAACTCTACGATCTCGACGCCGACATCGGCGAAAAGAACAACGTCGCCGCCGCCAACCCCGACGTCGTCCAGCGCCTCGAGGACCTGGCCCAGCGCTGCCGCGAGGACCTCGGCGACGCCACCCGCGGCATGACCGGCAAGAACCGCCGACCCTGCGGAACCGCCTGACGCCGGCGCACCGGTCGCCCCATCGGTCCGATCAGTTCAAGGGGTCCGCCATGAATCGCCGCTCCTTCCTCCACCAGGCCGCCATTGCCTCCCTGAGCGCGCTCGGCTGCGCGCGGCGCCTGGCCGGCGCCCCGCCGAAGCCCAGGCCCAACTTCGTCTTCATCCTCATTGACGACATGGGCTGGGCCGACGTGGGCTGCTACGGCAGCACCTTCCACGAGACCCCCAACATTGACCGCCTGGCCACCCAGGGCATGCGCTTCACCGACGGCTATGCCGCCTGCCCCGTCTGCTCGCCCACCCGCGCGAGCGTGATGACGGGCAAGTACCCCGCGCGCCTCCACCTCACCAACTTCCTCGTCGGGAAACGCTGGCCCAAGAACCCCCCCATCCTGCCCGTCAACTGGCAGCTCCACCTCCCCCTCGAAGAGGTCACGCTCGCCGAGGCCCTCCAGGCCGCCGGCTACGCCACCTGCCACGTCGGCAAGTGGCACCTCAACGAGGGCAAACTCTCCACCCCCGACCAGCAGGGCTTCCAGGTCTGCCCCACCAAGATGCCCAACCGCACCGACAAGCAGGCTTCCGCCATCACCGACGAAGCCCTCAAGTTCATCGAGGCCAGCAAGGACAAGCCCTTCTTCCTCTACCTCTGCCACCAATCCGTCCACATCCCCCTTGAGGCCACCGAAGACCTGGTGGCCAAGTACACCGCGCGCGCCAAGCCCGACGCCCCGCAGAACAACCCCCTCTACGCCGGCATGGTCGAGTGCGTGGACGCCAGCGTCGGCCGCGTGATGGCCAAGCTGGACGAACTGGGCATTGCCGGCCACACGGTCCTCGTCTTCACCTCCGACAACGGCGGCCTCTCCGTCAAGGAAGGCCCCAACACCCCCGCCACCTCCAACGCCCCGCTGCGGGCCGGCAAAGGCCACCTCTACGAGGGCGGAATCCGCGAACCCCTCATCATCCGATGGCCAGGCGTCATCCAGCCAGGCTCCACCTGCTCCATCCCCGTCTGCTCCCAGGACTTCTACCCCACCTTCCTCGAACTCGCAGGCGTCCCCGCCGACCCCAAGCACGTGGTGGACGGCGAGAGCCTCGTGCCGCTCCTCAAGCAGGCCGGCGGCCTCCAGCGCGACGCCCTCTACTGGCACTACCCCCACTACAGCAACCAGGGCGGCCGGCCCGGCGGCGCCGTGCGCCAGGGCGACTGGAAGCTCATCGAGTTCTACGACGACGGCGCGCTCGAACTCTATAACCTCAAGGACGACTTGGGCGAAGCCTCCAACCTCGCCCCCAAGCTGCCCGAGAAGGCCGCCGAGCTGCGCAAGAAACTCGACGACTGGCGGCGCGCCGTCGGCGCACAGATGCCCGCGCGCAACCCCGACTACGACCCGAAGCTGCCCTCCGGCTGGACCGAACGCCCTCAGCCCGCGCCGAAGTAGTGAGGAGCGCGCATGCCCCGCAAGAAGGCCACCTTCCTGGCGCCTGCCGCCAACGTCGAGCTGGTCTTCGGCCCCGAGCTCATCGCTCGGGCGCAAGCCCTCTGCGATGTCGCAGCAACCGCCCTCCCCCACAACGACCCCGCCACCGTCAAGGCCGCACTCCGCGGCGTCGAAATCGTCCTCTCCACCTGGGGCATGCCCAGGATGACCCCCGACATCCTCGACGCCGCGCCCGACCTCCGCGTCATCCTCTACGGCGCCAGCTCCGTCAAAGGCTTCGTCACCGAAGCCGTCTACGACCGCGGCATCACCGTCACCACCGCGGCCCTCGCCAACGCCACCGCCGTGGCCGAGTTCACCGTCGCACTCATCACCCTCTCGCTCAAGAACGCCTGGGCCCACCTGGCCGCGCTGCGCCGCGAAGGCCGCCGTGCCTGGCGCCGAGCCGACCTCGGCCCCTCCCGTGGCACCCATCGCGCCGTGGTCGGCATCATCGGTGCCAGCGCCACGGGGCGCGAAACAATCCGTCTTCTGAAAAGCTACACTTGCCCGATCCTCGTCGCAGACCCGTTCCTCACCCTCGACGAGGCCCGCACCCTCGGCGTTGAGAAGACCGAACTCGACGACCTCATCGCCCGCAGCGACGTGGTCTCCCTCCACGCCCCAAACCTCCCCCACCTCCGACACATGATTGGCGCCACGCAACTGCGGTGCATGAGGGACGGCGCGGTCTTCATCAACACCGCGCGCGGCGCACTCGTGGATGAAGAGGCCCTCGTCGCCGAGCTCCGCACGGGCCGCCTCCTCGCCTGCCTCGATGTCACCGACCCCGAGCCGCCCGCCGAGGGCAGCCCGCTCTACTCCCTCCCCAACGTCATCCTCACCCCCCACCTCGCCGGCGCCACGGGCGCCGACTGCCGACGCATGGGCGAGCTGTGCATCCAGGAACTCGAACGCTACCTTGCCGGCCTGCCGCCACTCCATCCCGTCACCCGCGAGCGGCTTCCCTTCACGAGCTAGGGTCTGTGCGGAGACCCCCGTGGGCTGCGCTGCGGGGCCAAAGGGGGCCCAACGTCCCGCAATGACTTACGATCCCCGGGCATGCCCCCTCCCATACTTGCTCATCCCGGAATTGAGCGCGAATGGCCGGAACCGCGAGAATCGTCAATCCTCGGCCATCTGCCCATACTTGCTCACCTGCCCCCTCTCAGGGTTGAGCAAGTATGAGCAGGCCGCTCGCGGGCACTCGCCAGGGCCTTCCCCACGAACCGCCAGGGCCGCAAGGAGCAGGAACGTCTGCACCCCGCACTAGGCCAACCGAGGCAAGCCCGCCCACCCCCGAGGCACTAGGCGCTCCCTCAGAACCCGCGTCGCCTGCGGCCAGTGGAAGCAGCATGCTCCAGAGACCACCCTCCCGAAGGTTCCAATACCCTCGGGAGGGTAACGGGAGGGGCGGGCGCTGGGGGGCGCACCCTCCCGAACGCATTGGAACGTTCGGGAGGGGGGGCTCGCTGGCCGATTCCAGGCGCAGTCTCCCCCCCAAGGACGGCATTCTCGGGCGTGGACTATCTCTGTAGGCCGTCTCCGTTGCGACTCCCCGCAGCGACAAGCGTCCAGCTTGTCGAACGGCCAAGGGTAACCGCAAGCGGGACGCTCGCGGCTGCCTGGCAGGGGGCACCCTGTTCCGGGGATCTCGGCGGCTACAACTACCCGCCATTCAAGTCAACTCTCGCGATTTTCCTCTTGCACTCTCATGGTGAAGCGCTATAATGTTTCACGTGGAACACGACGCCTGCCGGCCGCCCCGCCAGTGTCGCGCCTGCGGCCAAGCCAAGCGTCTGGCGCTGGACCCCTGTGCATGATATCCCTCCCCGTTCCGGCGGCGTCTCCCCGATCCACATGCCACGACTCGAGGCCGCGTGAGACTGCGCGACGCGGCTCCAGGCGGGACCCCTCACGATGAAGGTCGTCGCAATCGCAAATCAGAAGGGCGGCGTGGGCAAGACCACTACCGCCATGAACCTCGCCGCCTGTGTCGCACTCTCGGGAGCGAGGACCCTCCTTGTAGATATAGACCCCCAGGGGAATGCCACCAGCGGGCTGGGGCATCTGCGGGCACGCAACGGCGGCGCCCACGATGTCCTCTTCGCGCCCGACAAGACACCCGCGGCTGTCAAAGCCACGGACGTCCCCAACCTCTCGCTCTGTCCCGCCAGCCGCCTCCTCGGCGGCGCCGAGACCGAGCTGGCCCATCACCCCGACCGGGTCACCCGCTTCCGCAAAGCAGTCGCAGCCATAAGTTCTGATTACGACTATGTTTTCGTCGACTGCCCGCCGTCGCTAGGCCTCTTGCCCACCAACGCCCTGGCGGCCGCCGACGGCCTCCTAATCCCCATCCAGTGCGAGTACTACGCCATGGAGGGGCTGGCGCAGATGCTCGAGCTCTTCCAGCATGTGCGCGACCACTACAACCCCAAGCTGCGTCTCGAGGGCATCCTCTTCACCATGTACCAGCCCGGCCTCCCGTACGCCGATGAAGTCGCCAACGAGGTGCGCTACCACTGTGGACAACATGTCTACGAGACCTCGATCCCTCGGGACACGCTGCTCAGTGAAGCGCCCTCGCACGGCAAGCCGATCATTTACTACGCTCCACGCTCGATCGGAGCCTGGAGCTACGTCGCACTGGCAAAGGAGATTCTCTCCGATGAAGAGTAGCCATTTGGGCCGCGGCCTAGGCGCCCTCCTCGGCAACGCCGAGGAACTCCAGCCCGAACCTCAGCAGACCCTCGAAATCCCTGTCGCCAAGGTCAGACCCAACCCCAACCAGCCGCGGCACGAATTCGACCAGGACTCCCTCGGCGAGCTCGTCGAGTCGGTCACACGCAACGGAGTGATCCAACCGATCATCGTGCGCGCACTGGAGGACGGCTACGAGCTCATTGCGGGCGAGCGCCGTTGGCGCGCCGCGCAACTGGCGGGCCTGGCCACCATCCCAGCCATCGTGCGGCCAGCGAGCGAGAACGAGAGCCTCGAGCTGGCGCTCATCGAGAACATCCAGCGCCAGGACCTCAACCCCATGGAGCAGGCCAGGGCGTACAAGAACCTCATCGAACGCTTCAGCCTGACGCAGGAGGAGGCTGCCGCGCGCCTCGGCAAGAAACGCTCCTCGGTGGCTAACATCTTGCGACTATTGGACTTACCAACCGACATCCAGGACGCTGTTTCACGTGGAACATTGTCCATGGGGCATGCGCGCGCCCTTCTAGCCCTGCCCGACAGAGCCGAGCAAGTGCGCCTCGCCGCGCGCATCCAGCGCGACGACCTCTCCGTGCGCCAGACTGAGCAGATCGTGAATGACCGACTCAAGCGGGCACGCTCGCACCAATCTACAACCGAGCCCAAGCCTGCCTACATCACGGACCTCGAGGGCAAACTCCGCGAAGCATTGGCCACCCGTGTCACCATCCTGCCCCACAAGCACGACGAGGGGGGACGAATCGTCGTGGACTTCTTCACGAAGGATGACTTCCAGCGCCTCCTGGAGCGCCTGCTGCCGAGGGCGGGCCGTCCGGAGGAGGCGACCGCGACTTAGAGAGGGGTGGGGGCGACGAGTGGCTAGTTCCGTAGAGGTGCCGAGTCATGATAGTTCCCGGCGAGTAGGTTACGGGTGTGGCAGAAAGCGAGGTGGCGGCACAGGGGGCAGGTTGGGTACAGAGGTAGTCTGGGGCTAGGGAGCAGTTCCTGGGCTGATGGGGGGGCATGGTGGGTGATGCATGAACGCCGGTAGTGTGGTGTAGAACCTCTGGTGCGATGAAATCTCGTGGAACCGCGTTGGGTGGGCGGATCGAAATAGGGTCTTGGTGCGAAGGTGGGTGGAGAAGGAACACGAATTGAGTAAAGAGGTGTGAAGCGAGAGCATAGCGTAGCAAGATGGCTATGGTGAGACGAGTGAAGCAACATCGGAAAGTGCAAGGGTTAGTAAAGCGGAAAGCCACTCTTGGGCGTCGAGGGAGCATCGTGTAGTAAGGGACAGCGGTATGCTTGGCTCGTGCGGGACTGTGGCATCCTCGGGTGGGTGGCTTGGCTGGGAGATGCCGGGTCAGGTGCGCTATGCAAGATGCTTGGGGCTTGGGGGTACCTCGGTCCGTGGGAACGCGGGGTGATGACTGCGCCGCAGCTTTTGTTAGTGGAGCGGCGGGCGATGATGCGGACGGTCGCGCAGGCAGCCCCAACCTCCCGCAGGTTCGCAAGCCGCGGGAGGTTCCCGACCCGTCGCCCTTTGTTCCGCGAAGGCGAGGGGCCTCTGAACGGCCAAGAGGCTCGCCCCACGCAGGGCGTAGGGACGAAAAGAGGGAGCAGAGCGTAAGGACGAGAGGGCGTTGCGCTAAGTGTATGACGGCTGTAGAATCAGACGGGTGTGCGCGCGGTGTGGCTGGCGGCCGGGGGCGGGTGGACGATGTAGGAGAGCGCAGATGAGGACGGGGTCATGGGTCATGGCGGTGTGCCTGGTGGGTGCCGCTGCCTGTGAGAGGGGGGAGGGGCCGAAGGCGCGACCGAGTGAGGGGGCGGCGACGAAGCCGAAGGCCGTGGGGCCGCCGGCGCTGCGGATTGCGCAGTGGTACGGGACGGAGCCTTTGACTCTGGAGGGTCTCAAGGGGAAGGTGGTGTTGTTGGACTTCTGGAACACGATGTGTGGGCCGTGCCGGAAGCTGATGCCGCATCTCGATGAGCTGTATCGGAGGCATAAGGCGGAGGGCCTGGTGGTGATTGGGGTGACGGAGGATGAGAAGAACGATCTCGAGGAGTACGTGAAGGGGACTCCGGTGGGGTATCCGCTGGCTATAGATGAGATGAAGGGAGGGTCGGGGGTGACATTCGACGCGTACAAGATCGTTGCGGTGCCGACGGTGGTGCTGATCGGCCGCGATGGTGCCGTGGTGTGGCGAGGGACGGGCGAGAAGCTGACGGATGCGATGGTGCTTGCGGAATTGGCGAAGAAGTGAGTGTTCCGGCGCCGCGATCGGAGTATCATGAGGAGGGAGGCAAGCGGCCGGGCAGGGGGAATGGCCATGATTGCAGGAAGAGCGTTATTCGGTGCGGTGCTGGGCGTGGCCGTTTGGACCAGTGGATGCGCCTGGCTGGATCCGAGCGTCTACCAGGGGCGCGGGAGCGGTCCGCCCTTTAGCGGGTCGCCAAGGGTTGCCGCGGCGCCGCAGGGGGCGCAGGGGACCCAGGCGGAAGGGAAGTTGCCGTTCGGCGCCACGCCGCGGAGGGACGAGGGGCTCTGGGGCGTGCCGAAGGAGGGCGATGTCCTCGGGCGGTCGCCGGACAACGTGGCGATCGTGGTGGAGAAGCTGGACGCGGGCACGGCGTCGGCGATGGACCTGAGCGGGAGCTTCCGTGCGCGCAGCGGCGAGCGAGTGATCTCGGGTGGGGACCCGGGGGCGGCGCGCGGCGGGCTCAATGTGCGGGTTGTGTCGGGCTCGTTTGCCGGGCGCCTCGGCGGCTCGGTGAGTCGCACGCGGTCCGGCAGCCGCGACCAGATGTTCATCGTGGTGAGGAGCGGGACGGAAGGCGCGCTGGCGATGGGGAGCGACATCTGGCTGACGCGCCTGGGCTACTGGACGCCGCGCGGGTATCTGCTGATTGCGGAGCGGGAGTTCGTGGGCCGCCAGCTCGTGGTGCGGCCGACGATTCTGGGCGGCGGGCAGATTGCGATCGAGCTCTGGCCGCGCTTCAGCACGCGGCGCGGGAGCGTGGTGGATGTGACGCAGCTCGCGACGCGCGTGACGGTGCGCGACGGGCAGTCGCTGGTGATCGGCGGGCTGAACACGGCGGACAGCGAGATGACCCTGGCGCTGTTCGGCGTGGGCGGCCGCGAGTCGAGCGGCATGACGGCCATCGTGCTGACCGCGCAGATCGGCGGTCTGGACATTGACTGGCCCAAGGTGCGGTGAGATCGTGACCCGCGGGCGGACTCTTGAGAAAGGAGCGCGGCATGGTGCAACGGGGGTCGTGGGGCAGGGCGGTGGCGTGTGCGCTGGCGGCGTTGGCGGCGGGCGCCGCCGGGGCAGGGGAGGGGGAGCGGCCGAGCGAGGCGTTCCGCCGCGAGTTTCTCGCAGGGATGCCGAAGAGCGCGCTCAGCACGACGCCCGAGGACGCGACGCTGCTGCGCATCCTGGTGGAGGCGCGGCACGCGCAACGCGGGGTGGAGGTGGGCTCGTACATCGGGTTCGGCGCCTGCCACATGGGAATCGGCTTCGAGCGCACGGGCGGGCATCTCACGACCATCGAGATTGACCCCGCGACGGCGGAGCAGTGCCGCGAGAACATCCGCAAGATGGGCCTCGAGAAGAGCGTGACGTGTGTGACGGGCGATGCGCTGAAGGTGCTGACCACGCTCGAGGGGCCCATTGATTTCCTGTTCATTGACGCCGCGAAGAGCGATTACTTCAAGTACCTGAAGGCCGTGGAGGCGAAACTCAAGGCGGGCGCGGTGATCGTGGCGGACAACACGATCCAGTCGGCCGGCGCGATGAGGGACTTCCTGGATTACCTGGCGAACAGCCCGGACTACGAGAGCGTGACGGTGCGTGCGTCGGACGCCAAGCGCGACGGGATGACGATTGCGTACAAGGTGCGTTGAGGGACGGGGGAGGGGGCCGTGTGCGCCGGGTGGCGGTGCGCGCGCAGGCGGCTACTTGAGTTCGCGCTTGAGCACCTTGCCGCCGGGGTTGCGCGGGAGCGCGTCGCGGAACTCGACGATGCTGGGCACCTTGTAGCTGGCGAGGCGCTCGGCGCAGTGGCGCTTGATGTCGAGCTCGGTGACCTTGTGGCCCTCGCGGGGCACGACGACGGCCTTGACGAGTTCGCCGAGGTAGGCGCTGGCGCCGGTGGCCTCGACGCCGACGACGGCGGCCTCCATCACGGCCTCGTGGGTGAGGATGGTGTTCTCGATCTCCATGGCGTAGACGTTTTCGCCGCCGACGATGATCATCTCCTTCTTGCGGCCGCGGAGGTAGACGTAGCCGTCGGGGTCGGCCATCGCGAGGTCGCCGGTGTTGAAGTACTCCTCGCCCTCGTGGGTGAAGCAGGCCTGCTCGATGAGGCCGGGGCGCTTCCAGTAGCCGCGCACGATGTTCGAGCGGTGGAAGCAGAGCTGGCCCACGGTGCCGGGGGGCACGGGCTGGAGGTCGTCGCCCACGATGAGCTGGTGGACCTCGGGCAGCAGTTTGCCGATGGAGTCGGCGTGGGTCGTGGCATCGCAGTTGGGCAGCACGTGGGTGGCCGAGATGGTCTCGGTGAGGCCGAAGAAGTTGTGGAGGGCGACGCCGGGGAAGCGCTCGCGGAGCTTGTAGATGGTCTGGGGAGGCATCATGGAGCCGGCGTAGGCGATGAGGCGGAGGGACGCGAGGTCGTGCTTCTCCAGGCCGCGGGCGGTGGCGAGCCAGTAGAAGAGCGTGGGCACGCCGAAGAAGGTGGTGCAGCGGTGGCGCTCGATGAGAGCGACGAGCTCGGGCACGTGCGGCCGCGGGGCGACGACGATGGTGGAGCCGAGGTAGGCCGAGGCGGGGAGCATCGAGTAGAGCGCGGTGGCGTGGAACATGGGCACCACGAGCAGGTGGACGTCCTCGTGGCGCCAGCCGTGGGCGAGGAGGGACATGCGGACGTTGAACAGGAGGTCGGCGTGGTGCATCACGGCGCCCTTGGGCTGGCCCGTGGTGCCGGAGGTGTGCATGATGATGGCCAGGTCGTCGGGCTGGATGTCGGGCGGGGTGTAGGGCTGGGGCTCGGTGGCGAGGAGTTCGTCGTAGGGGATCAGCCCGTCCTCCTCGAAGCCGACGCTGACGATGTGGCGGATGTTCGGGCAATCGGGCAAGGCGGCCTGGGCGGTCTTCCAGAGGGTCTTGTGGGCGAGGAGGGTCGAGCCGTCGGTGGTGCGGAGGATGTGGTGCATCTCCTCGGCGCGCAGGCGGGTGTTGACGGGCACGACCACGGCACCGAGCTTGACGAGCGCCCAGTAGACGAGAAAGTAGTCGAGGCAGTTGGGCAGGAGGACGGCCACGTTCTCGTGCTGCTTGATCCCGAGGCGATTGACGAATGCCGTGCGGAGGCGCTCGATCTTGTCGTTGGCCTCGGCGAACGAGAGCGCCACGTCGCCCTCCACGATGGCCGTCTTGCGGGGGAAGCGGGGGAGGTTGTTCTCCCACATGTCGCGGGTGCTTCGGATCTCACGGTAGGCCATGGCATTCTCCTGAGCGGAGGGAACACCGGAGGCGGTGCTGGGTGTCAGGTGTTAGGGGGTGGGGGCAGGTTGGGAGCCAGGCCTGCCACTCTTGCCGGTCTCTTGTACCCCAACACCTATCCCCGAACACCTAACACCGCCTGCCTTCACAGCGTCCAGGGCTCGCGCTTCGGGCGGTCCACCCAGCGGCTGGCGTCGGGGTCGCCGATGAAGTCCTCCTTCACGGGGTCCCACTTGAGCGGGCGGCCGAGCCAGTAGGCGAGGTTGCCGAGGTGGCAGACGGTGACAGCGCGGTGGCAGAACTCCACGTCGCGGAAGGGCCGCTCGCGGGTGACGACGCAGTGGAGGAAGTCGCCGGCCAGGCCGCCGTTGCCCTTGTAGCCGAGCATTTCGACGGGGCGGAGGGGCTGGCCCATCCTGCCGCGCGAGGCCTCGCCCGCGGTGCCTTTGTAGGTGATGTCGGGCGCGCCGCCGTGGTACATGCGGAAGCCGTTGGCGTAGACGTAGGTGAGCAGCTTCACGTCCTTGCCGTCGGGCGGGAGGATCTCGACGGGGCCGGTCTCCTGGAGGTCCATGGCGAACACCACGGCGCCGAACTTGTGCGCGCCCCAGTCGGTCATGCCGCCGCCCGAGTAGTCCTTCCAGGCGCGGAAGCCGAGGCGGCCCTTGTTGTAAGGCGCCCAGGGCGCGGGGCCGAGCCAGAGGTCCCAGTCGAGGCCGGGCGGCACGGGTTCGGGCGGCAGATCGCAATCGCGCGAGGGGCCGCCGACGCCGACGAAGGCCTCCTTGACCTCGCCGATGGCGCCGCTGCGGATGTAGCGCGCGAGCGCCCCATAGTCGCCCAGCACGCGCTGGCTGCCGCCGGAGAAGACGCGGCCGAAGCGGCGCGCCGTCTCCACCATCTTCCGCCCCTCGCGGATCGTCAGCGTCTCGGGCTTCTCGCAGAAGACGTCCTTGCCGTTCTTCATCGCCTCGCAAGCGATGATCGCGTGCCAGTGGTCGGGCGTGCCGATCATCACGGTGTCAATGCGCGGGTCGCCCGTGATCTCGCGGAAGTCGTTGATGGACGCGCAGTCGGTGTTTCCGTACTTACGGTCCATGGCCGCCTTCATGTTTTCGCGCTTGGACTTCACCACGTCGCAGACGGCGAGCACCTGCACCTGGGGGAAGTTGGAGAAGCCGGTGAGGTCGCCGCTGCCGCGTCCTCCCATGCCGATGCCGCCCATCGTGATGCGGTCGCTGGCGGGGGGCCGCGGGGCTTCCTCGGGCGTCCGCGCGGGCCGGCGCGCGCCGCCGAGGGCGCTGGAGGTGAGGAAGTAGGGCCCCGCCGCCAGGGCGACCGATCCCATGAAGCCGCGGCGGGAGGTGACTCGCATATGTCGCGCCATCGCTGACTCCTTTCCTCGAGCGTTCGGGCGACACCGGCTCTCTGCATTATAGCCCGGCGGATGACAGGCTCCTAGCGGCGCCGCCTGGGGCCGGCGACGCGGCGGGTCGAGGCGAGGGGGCGGAGGCGCGCGAAGCGCGCGAGCAGGCACCGGGTGCGCTGCCGATGTCGCCGCCTGAGGGCGAGGGCCGCCGCGGGGGCGATGGGCGTCGCCCGGGCCTTGCGTTTCCTGACACGTGGCGCGGGCTCGGGCCGAAGCGGGATCACGGGCACCGCGTCCTCGACCACCGCGTGCGTCTCCTCGCCGGCGGCCGGCGGCGGCTCGCCGTCCGTGTCGCCCAGGGCGGCGACCTCGGGCACCGCGATGTCCTCGACCTCGGTGTCGGCGGCGGCGTCCTCGTCGCTGGCTGCCGCGGCGGGCGGCGGGGCCGGCTCGGGGGGCGTAGCCTCGGGCGCCTCGGGCTCCGGGGGCGGGGGCGTGGGCGCCACGAGTTCGGTCTCGCTGAGCGGCGTGTCGTCGAGGAGCACGATGCGGATGTCGCCGTGGGCGCCGGCTTGCTCGGCGCGCACGCGGCGGCGGCGGATCAGCTCGAGGAGGGCCATGAAGGCGTGGATGAGCCCGAGGCGGCCGTCGGCCGGGTTGAACAGCTCGCGCAGCGTGGCGTGGCGGCGCGAGCGCAGCTCGTCGAGCAGGTCGTTGCAGTAGGCGCTGGCCGGGCGCTCGTCCAGCACGATGTGGCGGGTCGGGTCCAGCGTCGTCTGGCTCAGGATCACCTTGAAGGCGGCCACGAGGTCCCACACGGTCACCTCGCCGAGGAGGATGGGCAGGTTCTCCTCGGGGGCGCGCTCGGGCAGGCCGAGCGCGGCGGCGGCGCCGCGGGTGAACTTGAGGGCCTGCTCGTCGGCCCGGGCGGCGAGCGCGCGGGCGGCGTCCTTGAAACGCTTGTACTCGATCAGTTGGCGGATGAGGTCGGCCCGCGGGTCCTCCTGCTCCTCGTCGCCCTCGCGTTCGGGCTGGGGCAGGAGCATGCGCGACTTGATCTCCATCAGCGTGGCGGCCATGACCAGGAACTCGCCCGCGAGGTTCACGTTGACCTGCTGCATCACCTCGAGGTGCTGGAGGTACTGGTCGGTGATGCGTGCGATGGGGATGTCGGCGATCTCGACCTCCTCCTGGCGAATCAGGTACAGGAGGAGATCGAGGGGGCCGCTGAAGGCCTCCAGGTCCACCTTGTAGCCGTAGCTTTCCTCTTCGTAGGACGACACCATGCGCGCCTCAGGAGCCAAGCAGGAGACGGACGAGGAACGTGTGCGGCGGGAGGAGGACGAGGTCAATCGCTCGCGAGACGATCAGCACGAGGAAGACGACGGACATCGCGGGCGCGAGGCGCTCGTAGGCGATGGCCTGCTCGCGCGGCAGCAGGTTGCGCAGCACGTGGGAGCCGTCGAGCGGCGGGATCGGGATGAGGTTGAAGAGGGCCAGCCCCACGCTGATCTGGAGCAGGATGAAGAGCATGATCCAGAAGTACCGCCCGATCTCGGACGCTGGAGCGGCGGGGAACGCGCGCAGCAGGAGGGCCACCACCACCGCCGTCGCCAGGTTGGCCGCCACGCCGGCGAGCGAGACCAGAATGTCGTCGCGGCGCGGATGGCGGAAGTTGTAGGGATTCACCGGCACCGGCTTGGCCCAGCCGAAGGGCGCGAAGAGCAGGCACAGCGCGCCGATCGGGTCGAGGTGCGCGAGGGGGTTGAACGTCAGCCGGCCCAGGTGCTTCGCCGTGGGGTCGCCGCACAGGTAGGCCGACCAGCCGTAGGCGAACTCGTGGATCGTCAGGGCGAAGAGCAGCGGGGGAATCCGCAGCACGAACAGCGTCAGGTCGAAATCCGGCATGGGGCGACACCCGTGGGACTTGTGGTTGGCCGTGTTTGTACCACAGGCGTGCCGGCAAGTCAAGCTCGCTTGACTTCCACGGGCCGGATCACTATCATGAGTCGAGAATCGCCGAGAGCAGAGACCCGAGGCCGCTGGAGGCGAACCATGCCGGAAGCCGACCACAGCGAAGCGCCGGTGAGGCGCAAGCGCACGAGTCACGACGACCTCGACTTCGAGATAGCCTTCTACGAGCGAATCCTCAAGCGATTGCCCGATTCCGTGGATGTGCTGATGGCGCTCGGCAACGACTACACCGAGCGCGGCCTCCACGAGAAGAGCCTGCCGGTGGACGAGCGCCTCTGCCGCCTCCGGCCCAACGACCCGATCATCCATTACAACCTTGCCTGCTCCTACTCGCTCGTCGGCCGGGTGGACCAGGCCATCGAGACCCTCGAGCACGCCATCGGCCTCGGCTACCACGACTGCACCTACCTTCAGCGCGACCCCGACCTCGAGGGCATCCGCCGCGACCCGCGCTTCCAGGCCCTCCTCGGGCGCGTGATGCGGCAACAGGTCACCTCCTGACCTTGTCGCCCGCGCCGGCACCAGGGAGCCGACATGGACGAGCCGCTCTCCTCCTACGCGCGCGTCGGCATCATCCACTTCATGCTCTGGCCCCAGACGATGAGCGGCGAGGGCCCCATCGCCGAAACCTTCGAGCGCCTCGCCGCCGACGCCGCCTTCGACGCCGTCGAGGTCACCCGCATCCACGACCCCGCCGCGCGGCGCCGCGTGCGCGACATCGCCCAGACCGCCCGCCTCACCCTCGCCTTCGGCGCCCAGCCGATCCTGCTCGGGGGCAGGCTCGACCTCAACGCCCCCAGCGACACCGACCGCACCGCCGCCATCGAGGCCGTCCAACGGGCCATTGACCAGGCCATCGAGCTGGGCGCGGCCGGCTGCGCCGTCCTCAGCGGCCCCGACCCCGGCGAGGGCGGGCGCAAGGCCGCGACCGACCGGCTCGTGGACTCGCTCAAGTGGCTGTGCGACTATGCCGCGCACAGGGGCGGACCGCCCATCGTGCTCGAGACCTTCGACCGCGTGCCCTTCGGCAAGAACTGCCTCATCGGCCCCAACGCCGAGGCCGCCGAGGTGGCCCGCCGCGTGCGGCGCGACTTCCCGTCGTTCGGCCTGATGATCGATCTCAGCCACCTGCCGCTCCAGGGCGAAACCCCGCAGCAGGCGGTGAGCGCCGTGCGCGACTACCTCGTCCACGCCCACATGGGCAACTGCGTGATGCGCGACGCGGCCCACGAGGCCTACGGCGACAGCCATCCCCGCTTCGGCGTGCCCGGCGGCGAGAACGACGTGCCGCAGCTCGCCGACTACCTGCGCGCGCTGCTCGACGCCGGCTTCCTCAGCACCACGTGGCGCCCGATCCTCAGCTTCGAGGTCAAGCCGCTCCAGGGCGAATCCGTCGAGGCCCTCCTCGCCGGCTCCAAACGCACCCTCGCCGCCGCCTGGGCCGCTGCCTGAACCCCCTTGAGGGGGCCGCATGCCCGTGGGAATCGTGCTCTTCTCCCTCGCGCTCTCGCTTGCCGCCGCACAGGAGCCTGCCATGCCCCAGCCCGCGCTCGTCAGCCTCGACCCGCCCGTGCTCCTGCCCGACGGCTCGGAGTTCAAGACCTGGCAGCCCGTGCTTGAGTTCTCAAGGACGTACTACGTGGACGGCTCGGCGGGTTCGGACGAGAACGCGGGCACAAAGGAGGCGCCGTTCAAGACCATTCAACGCGCGGCGATGGTGCTCGAGCCCGGCGAGCGCGCGATCGTGGCGGCGGGGGTCTACCGCGAATGGGTGCAGCCGCGCCGCGGCGGCACCGGGCCCGACAAGATGATCAGCTACCAGGCCGCCCCCGGGGCCGACGTGGTCATCCGCGGCTCCCGCGTGGTGACCGAGAAGTGGACCTCCCTCAGCTCGCTCCGAGGGGTCTGGGCGCTGAAGATCGAGGCCAGGTGGTTCCGGCACGGTTACAACCCATTCCTCATCCCCAACATCACGCCCGAGCAGTTCGAGCCGATGGACTGGGCTCACGGCTGGCGCGGCAAGAAGCCCTACACGCTGCCCCGCGGCCTCGTGTTCCAGGATGGCCGCCGCCTGCGCCAGGTGAACGAGCGCGACGACCTGGCGAGGGAGGCGGGCACCTATTGGGTCGCGTTGGAGACAGGCGGCCCCGCCATCCTGGTCCGCCCCTTCGGCGACGCCGACCCCAACCGGGCCACGATGGAGATCACCACGCAGCAATGCGTCTTCGCCCCCGGAGAGACGGGCCTCGGCTACATCCACGCCAAGGGCTTCACCATCGAGCACGCGGGCAACCCCTTCCCCTTCCCGCAGTACGGCGCGCTCTCCACCTGGCGCGGCCACCACTGGCTCATCGAGCATAACACGGTGCGCCAGGCCAACGGCGTGGGCATTGACATCGGCGACCAGTTCTGGGGCCTGCCGCAGCCCAAGACGAAGCCCGCCTGGCACATCGTCCGCCGCAACGCGGTCACCGACTGCGGCGTGTGCGGCATCCAGGGCCTCGCCGCCACCCACTGCCTGGTCGAGGAGAACCTCCTCTGCAACAACGCCTTCCACCCCGTCGAGCAGTACTGGGAGACGGGCGCAATCAAGCTCCACTGCAACAACGGCACCCTCATCCGCCGCAACCGCATCTTCGACACCCACCACGGCTGCGGCATCTGGATGGACTTCGCCAACGTGAACTCGCGCTGCACGCAGAACCTCGTGGTCGGCTCGCGCACCGTGCACGGCGGCATCTTCCTCGAGGCCTCGCTGCGGCCCAACCTCATTGACCGCAACGTCATCTGGGACACCCAGGGCGCCGGCCTCTACGAGCACGATAGCCGCGGCCAGACCTTCGCCCACAACTTCATCGGCCGCAGCTCCGGCCCGGCCATCCTGCTCCGCGGCAAAGTCACCGACCGCAAGGTACACGGCGAGCCGGTCGGCAACGGCGGCCACGTCGCCGTCAACAACGTCTTCTTTGCCAACAAGGAGGGGATCAGCACGAAGTGCGAGCAGGCCGACGTGAGCCACAACCTCAGCGACGGCGTCGTGGCCAGCTTCGACCGCGAGTCGCTCACCCTCACCTGGCACGTGACGGGGCCGGCGCCCTGGTGTCAGGCCCTCGCCCCGATCACCCACGACTTCTTCGGGCGGGTCTGGCCGCCCGACACGCGGCTCCCCGGCCCCTTCCGCGACGTGCCCTCGAAGCCGACGGCCCTGCGCCTCTTCGGCCCCGAGGCCGCCGCGCCCTGACAGGTGCGCCCGCGTATGGCGGACACTGTGGGCGGCGTGTCCCACGCCGCGGTACGCGCGACAGGGACGTCCCGCCCACAAGCGCAGCCGAGCGCGGCTGTGCCACATGCTGCCTGGGCCGCATTCCACGCAACAGTCATTCCCAGTGCGGGCTCTCACCCGTATGCATTCGGACATGGTCTGGCTCGAGGCCGCGTTTCCCAAACCGCCTCGTCTCGAGTAGAATAGCCAGGTCGTCGGGCCGCGCCCCGCGGCCCCACGGCCTCTCACCCAACCGGACCGGAGCGCGCCTGTGAAAGCTGCTGCCGCTGTTCTCGAGAGGTTCAACGAGCCGCTCGTGTATCGCGAGTTCGAGGTTCAGCCACTCGCGGAGGGCGAGGTGCTGGTGAAGATCGCCGCCGCCGGCGTGTGCGGATCGGACGTGCACATGTGGCGCGGCAAGGACCCCCGTACGCCGCTGCCGATGATCCTCGGCCACGAGGCCGTCGGCACCGTCGCCGACACGGGCGGCGAGAAACGCGACCTGCTCGGCCGCGTGCTGCGGCCCGGCGACACAGTGATGTGGGAGCGCGGCGTGATGTGCGGGCGATGCTACTACTGCGTCGTGCGCAAGGAGCCGTCGCTATGCCCCCACCGCCGCACCTACGGCATCTCATTCTCGTGCGCCGAGCCGCCGCACCTGCGCGGCTGCTACGCCGAGTATCTGCACGTGAAAGCGGGCGCGCCCTTCCTCCGCATTGACGACGCGATGGACCCCGCGGTGCTCGTGGCCGCGTCGTGCTCGGGCGCCACGGCGGCGCACGCCATCGAGGTCTCGCGCATCCGCCCGGGCGACGTGGTGCTCGTCGTCGGCCCAGGCCCTGTCGGCCTGTTCTGCCTGGCCTTCGCGCTCAAGGCGGGGGCCAGCCGCGTCTACGTGGCGGGCACGCCGGCCGACGCCTCCCGCCTCGACATGGCCCGGGCCTTCGGCGCGGCCGGCACGATCAACGTCGGCGAGATGAGCGCCGACCAGCGCAGGCAGTATCTCCTCGACGCCACCGGCGGCTTCGGGCCGAACGTGGTCCTCGATTGCACCGGCTCGGTGCGCGCACTCGAGGAGAACATCGCATTGGTTGCCCCCGGCGGCACGTATGCCATCCCCGGCATCGCCGAGCCGCGCGAGCGGTTCCCCATTGACCTCTTCGCCTGGATCGCCCGCAAGAATGTGGCGTTGCAGGGCGTGTGGGTGAGCGACACGAATCACCTGTGGCAGGCGGTCCAGCTCGTGCTCTCGCGCCAGTTTCCCTTCGAGCAGCTCGTCACCCACACGTTCCCGCTGGCCGAGGCGATGGCCGGCCTGGCGGCGGTGGAGAAGTGCGAGGCGGTGAAAGCCGTACTAAGGCCGTGATACGTGAAACGTGACGCGTGAGAAGACGCAGAGCGCCCGAGGCATCCGGCATTTGTCTCTTCTCACGTATCACGCATCACGTACCACGCATCACGCAACAGGAGTCTGCGAATGCTGGACCATGGCGAACAGCCCTTCGGCAACGTGAAGGCCCGCGTGCTCTCGGTGCAGACGCTGATCATCGGCAGCGGGGCGGCGGGGCTGAATTGCGCCGAACACCTGCACGAGCTGGGCATGAGCGACCTGCTCGTCGTCACCGACCAGCTCGGCGGCGGCACGTCGTACAACTCGGGCTCCGATAAGCAAACCTACTACAAGATCGGCGTCTTCGGCGACGTGCCCGACAGCCCGATGGAGTTCGCCCGCACGCTCACGGCCGGCGGCATGATGCACGGCGACCTCGCCTACATCGAGGGCCTCGGCTCGGCCCCCGAGTTCTTCCACCTCGTGCGCAACGGCGTGCCCTTCCCCTTCAACGCCTACGGCGCCTTTGTGGGCTACAAGACCGACCACGACCCGCGCCAGCGGGCGACGAGCGCCGGCCCCAAGACCTCACAATTCATGGTCGCCCGCTCCCTCGCCCAGGTGCGCCGCAACGCCACGCCGGTCCTCGACCGCGTCGAAGTCATCCGCCTGCTCACGGCTGGCGAGGGCACCGAGAAGCGGGTGATCGGCGCCGTGGCGTTGGAGCTGGACAAGCTGGACGCCCCGAACTTCGGCCTCCTCGTGCTCAACGCCGAGAACGTGGTCATGGCCACGGGCGGGCCGGGCGAGATGTACCGCATCTCGGTCTACCCCCACGGCCAGATCGGCAACCACGGCCTCGCCCTCGAGATCGGCGCCGTGGCCAACAACCTCGCCGAAAGCCAGTTCGGCCTCGCCTCCACGAAGTTCCGCTGGAACCTCTCCGGCACCTACCAGCAGGTGATCCCCTGCTACTTCTCGACCGACGCCGCCGGGCGCGACCGCCGCTACTTCCTCAACGACTACTTCGAGACGACACGCCAGGTGGCGGCCAACACCTTCCTCAAGGGCTACCAGTGGCCCTTCCACGCCGCGCGGCTCCAGAACCTCGGCTCGTCGGTGGTGGACATCGCGGTGGCCAACGAAGTGGCCGCGGGCCGGCGCGTGTTCATGGACTTCCTGTCGAACCCCGTGCCGGGCGAGGGGATGGGCGAGTTCTCGCTGGCCGACGTGGGCGACGAGGCCCGCCGCTACCTCGAGCGCTCGGGCGCCCTCCAGGCCACGCCCTACGAACGCCTCGCCCACATGAACCCCGAGAGCATCGAGCTCTACGCCGAGCATGGCATTGACCTCCGCGAGCCGCTCGAGTGCGCCGTGTGCGCCCAGCACAACAACGGCGGCCTGCGCGGCTCGATCTGGTGGGAGTCGAACATCCGCCACCTGTTCCCCATCGGCGAGTTGAACGGCGCGCACGGCGTGCGCCCGGGCGGCAGCGCGCTCAACAGCGGCCAGGTGGGCGGCCTGCGCGCCGCCCAGCGCATCCAGGCCGTCTACCACGCCGGCCCGATGCCGCTGGCCGAGTTCCGCAAGCTCGCCGCGGCCCAAGTGAAGGACGAGGCGAAGGAGATCCGCCGCCTCCTCAAGTCGCCCGCCTCGGCCCCCACGCCCGCCCAGGTGCGCGGCGAGATCCAGGACCGCATGAGCGCCGACGCCGCGTTCCTGCGTTCGGCCGCGGGAATCGGCGACGCCGTGAGCGGGGCCAAGGCCCTCTGGGCGGCAGTGTCGGCCCACGGCATGCGGCTCGACGGGCGCGCCGACCTGCCCGCCGCCATCCAGAACGTCCACCTCACCCTCACCCACGTCGCCTTCCTCCAGACCATCCAGGCCCTCATCGAGCGGGGCGGCGGCAGCCGCGGCGGCTACATGATCCTCGACGAGAAGGGCGACCTCGCCGTCAAGACCAAGCGCGGCAGCGAACTGCCTCATCGCAGCGAGAACATGGCCCTGCGCGGCGAAATCCTCGAAACCCGCCTCGCCGGCGACGGCGATTTCGCGGTTGCCCCCGTCCCCGTCCGTCCCCTCCCCAACGACGATTCGTGGTATGAAACCACCTGGCGGCAGTGGCTGAGGGGCGAGATCTTCAAAGTGGGTGAGTAGGCGCTTGATGAGCGATTCGCTGCTGCCCGCCGACGCGAATCGGCGGATGTTCGATGGCCTCGCGCCGCGGTACGATCGGCTCAACCGCTTGCTGTCGCTGGGCCTGGACCGCGGCTGGCGACGCCGCGAGGCGGCGGCGCTGGCGCCGCGCGACGGCGAGCACTACCTCGACATCGGCTGCGGCACGGGCGATGTGGCGCTGGAGGTTCTGCGCCGGGCTCCTGGCTGTCGTGTGACGGGCCTCGACCCCTCGCGGCAGATGCTCGCCGTAGCAGCGGCCAAGGCGGCCCGAGCAGGTGTGACGGATCGGCTGACGCTGGTGTCGGGCAGCGTGGCCGCCTTGCCTTTCGCCGAGGGGGTGTTTCATGGCATCACGAGTGCGTTTGCGCTGCGCAGCTTCGCCGATCGCGCGCGGGCCTTCGCCGAGATGCGGCGGGTGCTGGCGCCCGGCGGGCGGGTGTCGCTGCTCGAGCTCACGGGGCCGAGCCACCGCCTGTCGCGCGCCGGCTACTGGCTCTACACGCGCACCTTCGGGGCGCTCATGTGCTGGCTCGTGTGCGGCGTGGTGAGCCCGTACCGCTTCCTGTGCCAGTCGGTAGATCGCTTCCCCGCCGCGGGCATCCCCGCCGAGTTGGGTACCGCGGGGTTCCAGGGCGCGTGCCGCCGGAGCCTGTCGGGCGGCATTGCCACGCTCTATCTCGCGCACGCGCCGTGATGCCTCTGCCCCACCAAGGATGCCAACAGGTATTGCGCGCGTTGGCATTCTTGGTCGGCGCCCTTGTTGTCCCCGGCCGGCGCTCAGTGGTACTGCGGCAGCATGGGGCCGTGGGCCTCGATGAGGTCGTCGCAGAGGGCCTTGATCTGGTCGAGGGTCAGTTCGGCGCTGGTGTGCGGGTCCAGATAGGCGGCGTGGTAGATGGCGTCCTTGCGGCCGGTCAGGGCGGCCTCGATGGTGAGCAACTGCACGTTGATGTTCGTGCGGTTGAGTGCGGCGCACTGCTCGGGCAGGTCGCCCACGTAGGTGCCCTGCACGCCGTTGCGGTCCACCATGCAGGCGACCTCAACGCAGGCCTTGGCCGGCAGGTTGGTGATGAGGCCGGTGTTGAGCACGTTGCCGCCCACGCGGATCGGCACGTCGGTCTCCATCGCGTTCATGATGTACGAGCCGTATTCGTGGCTCTTGGTGTGGGTGAGGGCCTTGTTGGCGACGATCTCGTCGCGCTGCTTCTTCCAGCCGGCGATCTGGGCGATGCAGCGGCGCGGATACTCGTCGAGCGGGATGTTGAACTCCTCGATCAGCTCGGGGGCCGTGCTCTTGATCCAGTAGGGCTGGTACTCGGCGGTGTGCTCGGAGGATTCGGTGACGTAGTAGCCGAACTTGAGCATGAGCTCGAAGCGCACCATGTCCCAGTGCTTCTTGGCGCCCTTCTTGCGGGCCTCCTCATTCATCTTCGCGGCGCGGCGCTTGATCTCGGGGTAGAGGTCCACCCCGCCGTCGGTGATCTCGAGCAGCCAGCCCTGGTGGTTGATGCCGGCGATCTTCCACTGGAGCTTCTTGACCTGGTCGCGCAGGCCCACGTGGCGCAGCAGCCCCTCGGCGCAGCCCTGGACGGAGTGGCAGAGACCGACGATCTTCACGGGGGTGCCGAGGAGCACGGCCCCGGTGATCATCGCCATGGGGTTCGTGTAGTTGAGCATCCAGGCGTCGGGGCAGACCTTTTCCATGTCGCGGGCGAAGTCGAGCATGACAGGGATGGTGCGGAGCGCGCGGAAGATGCCGCCGATGCCGAGCGTGTCGGCGATGGTCTGCCGCAGGCCGTACTTCTTCGGCACCTCGAAGTCAATGACGGTGCTCGGCTCGTAGCCGCCCACCTGGATGGCGTTGATCACGTAGTGGGCGCCCTTGAGGGCCTTGCGGCGGTTCTCGACGCCCAGGTGCGCGGTGATCTTCGCGCGGCCCGCGTTGATGTTGGCGTTGAGGGTGTCGAGCATGAGCTTCGACTCCTCGAGCCGCGTGGCGTCAATGTCGTAGAGCGCGATATGCGAGTCGCGCAGCGACTCGGTCAGCATCGCATCGCCGAGGACGTTCTTGGCGAAGATCGTACTGCCTGCGCCCATGAAAGTGATCTTCGGCATCCCACGGACTCCTTCGAAACGGGGGTGGACGGCTGCTCAAGGGCGTCCAGGATAGCCGAGAGCGGCGGAAAAGACAAGTGTTGACAGGCCTTTGCCGCGGGGGTATCCTCTGGGCATGTCTCGCGCCGCGCGTCTGGCGAAGCTGCTGCTGTCGGTGGCCGGCCTCGTGCTGGGCGGCGAGGGCGCGCCCGAGGCGAAAGCGCCCCCGGCGCCCTCGTTCCCGCCCGTGTCGGGGCTGGAGGCCCTGCGCGGCGGCCTGCGGCCTCTGCCCGACGGGCGGGTGGAGCTGTACTACGACGGGTCCGACCCGGCGCAACTCGGCGACTGGCGCGTCGAGGCGGGCCCGGCGCCGCAGATGGCCGAGGGCGAGCTGCGCCTCGGCTCGGACGAGAGCCACACGCTGCGGCACGTGATGGACTTTCTGGGCGCGGTGGACGTTGCGGGCGCGTGCCGCATCGTGGAGCCGCTCGGCAGCCACGGGCATTGCTCGGTGGCCCTGCACGCCGGCCCGGGGCGCGGCTACTGGCTGAACCTGCGCGAGTGGCACCCGGAACTCTACCGCGAGGACGGACAGGCCGCCGTGCTGGCCGCAGCCGAGGCCCGGCTGCGCCAGGGCCTTACCCACACGTTTCACGTGGCGCGCGCAGGCAACCAGTTGCGCGCGTGGCTCGGCCAGGGGGTGCGGCTGCGCGCGCCCGACAGCGCCTACCACCAGGGCTCGGTGCTGCTCCGGGCCTGGCGCGTGCGGGCGGGGTTCCGCGGCCTGTGGCTGATGGGCCGGCCCGACCCGCAGTGGCTGGCCGCCAACCCGGGCGTGGCAGGCCAGCTCGAGGCCCTGCGCCTCTACCACGGCGGCGTGGCCGCGGTGCAGCCGCTCTGGGCGAGCGGGCAGCGCGCCGAGGCCCTTGCCAGGGCGAAGGCGCTCGCTGCCGAAGAACCGTTTGCCAAGGCGCCCGCCGCTGCGAAGTGGCTCGTGGAGGATGCCCAGGCCGTGGCCGACTTCTGGCAGGCCGTCGAGACGGCCCTCGCCCGTCTCAAGCCGGGCGACGCGCTTCAGGCAGAGGGCGCCCAGGCCACGTTCCAGAGGTACGAGCAGGGCCTGCTCATCGTGCGGGCCGGCGGCGCCGACGTGCCGAAGAAGCCTGCCAGCCTTGCCGACGGCGAGCTTCTCGCCCTGGCCGCCCGCGTGCGGCAGGCCGAGGGGGGGCGCGATCACCTCGCCCTGGCGCTCCCGCGGCTGGGCGGCGACGGGGCCGACGCGGCCGCGGCGCTCGCGGAGCTCGAGCTGGCCCGGAAGGCGGGAGCGGATGTCGCCCGCCATCGCGGCCTGTTGATCCCACGGCCGCCGACGGCCGAGAAGAGCGGCCTGCCGTCGCCGGCAGCCGGGCCGCGGGTGGCCTACGAGGGCAAGCCGCTCTACATCGAGGCCGAGGCGGCGGTCGCGCGGGTCGGCGCGATGGAGGTGGGGCGCGACGAGGCCGCCTCCGGCGGGCGCTTCGTGTGGGAGCCGCCCGATGAGGACGGCGGCCAGTACGGCAAGCCGTCGTCGCGGGTCGTGTTCCACGTGCTCGCGAACGAGCCCGCCACCGTCTACCTGTGGGCGCGGGTGCGGCCGCCCTCGTCCAGCGCCAACTCCTTCTTCGTCGCCGTGGCGCCCGAGGGGGTGGAGAGCCCGAGCCTGAAGGCGTGGCACCTCGCCCCAAAGGCCGGGTGGCACTGGGAGCCGTTCAACCTGGCTTCGGCCGTGGACGAGGGCAGCACGAGGCCCAGCCCGGTGCCGCTTCAGCCGGGGGTGAATGCTCTCGTCTTCGCGGTGCGTGAGCGCGCGGTGGGCCTCGACAGGCTCTACCTCAGCAATGGCCCCGAGCCGCCGAGTCAGTAGGAAAGAACTGCCTGTAGGGGGTTTCCCCCCAGGCCCTGGGTGAGATTTCCCGGGAGGGCGGGGGTGCGGGGGAGGGAGCCCCTCTCGAAAGAGGGGTTCCCTCCCCCGCAGGCTCGCGCCAGAATCTCATCGCTCTTCTGTCATGCGTCGAAGAATGTCCCAGAAGGCCCCGCGGGCGCCTGCGCGGATGGCCGCGGAGAGGGTGGAGTTGTCGTTGTAGTTGTAGTTCGCGGCGCTCTCGCCGCCGGAGGGGAAGAGGAATCGCTCATCGCCTGCGATGAGGCGGCGGACGTAGTCGTGAGCGTCCGGGCCGAGGGCCGGCTCGAGGTAGTAGGCGGGGCGCAGCAGGCCCTCCTCGTCGTCGCCTCGGCCCAGCCAACGGGCGAGGGGGGTGCCGGGATAGAGGCGCACGCCCAGGCTCGTGCCGACGCGCGAGGGGTTCATCTCCTTGAGCGCCTCGATGCAGGCGCGGAGTGTGTCGCGCGTCTCGCCCGGCCCGCCGAGCAGGAGGTCGAACATGAAGGGGATGGCGTGGCGGTGGCACGCGGCGGCGGCCCGGCGCAGATCGTCGAGCGTGTGGGTGCGGCCCAGGGTGGCGAGCATGCGCGCGTCGGTGTGGTCGGCGGTGAAGTCCACCCCCGCGCAGCCGGCCCGGGCCATGGCGGCGGCGAGTTCGTCGTCGAAGCCGTCGGGCACGGCATAGGCGTACCAACGGATGCGGCAGCCGAGGCCGCGGCGGGCCATCTCGGCGCACACGGCCAGGGCGTGGTCGCGCGGCACGTTGAACTCGGCGTCGCAGGTGTGAAACACGTCTACGCCCTGCTGCCGCACCAGGCTCTCCAGTTCATCGGCGACCTGGGCGGGCGTGCGGGCGACGAGTCGTGTGCCCTTGGCCACGGGGTCGGCGCAGTAGGTGCAGGCGCGGGGGCAGCCGCGCTTGGTCTCGAAGCCCACCTGGCCGCCCTCGGCGAGGTAGCGGGGGTTGTCCACCACGTCGCGGCGCCAGACGGGCATGGCCGCGAGGTCGTGGCGGAAGGGCGGGTTGTCGCAGGCGACGCGCCCGTTGCGGCGGGCGAGGAGGCCGGGCACGTCGTCCACGGGCGCGCCGTGGGCGAGGCCGTGGGCGAGGCGGCGGAGGGGCTCCTCGCCCTCGCCGCGGATGGCGTAGTCGGCCTCGCAGAAGGCGAGCGCGGCGTGGGGGAAGATCGAGAAGCCCACGCCCCCGAGCACGATGGGCGCATCGGTGGCCGCGCGGATGCGGCCGATGAGCGCCCTCGTGCGGGCGAGGCAGAAGTCGCGGCTCGCGGCGAACGAGTCGTCCACGTTCCGCACGCTCACGGCCACGAGCAGCCACTCGCGGCGGCGGAGCGTCGCGTCAATGGCCGCCTCGGGCGAGGGCGCGAAGGCCAGGTCGAGCAGTTCGACGTCGAACCCTGCATCGCGCAGGTGCTGGCCGATGTGGTCGAGGCCCACCGGCGTCACGGGAGGCCTCATCAGGTTGGGGTTGACGAGGAGGACGGGGCGCATCACGGCTTCCGCTTGTTCTCGAACCAGGCCGGGCCGCCCCACTTGCCGGTCACGACCACGTCCAGGTCGCCGTCGCCGTCGAGGTCCACCGCGTGGATTTCCATGCCGGAGCCGACGCCTTCGTTGTAGGAGAGCACGTGCTTAGCCCAAGTGGGCGATGGCCCGGGGCGGAACTCGTACCAGTAGACGCCGAGGGGGCCGAACTCGTCGGGGTCGCCGCCGTTGTGGGCCATGAAGCGCTTGCCCGTCACGAGGTCGAGGTCGCCATCGCCGTCCAGGTCGGCCAGGGCGAGGCTGTGGGGCTGCGACCAGGTGTCGTCAATGACGTGCTGCTTCCACGAGACGGCCGCGCCCTCCTTGACCTGCTGGTACCAGAAGATGCCGTGCTTGTGGGCGTTGGAGGTCACCACGTCGTTCAGGCCGTCGCCATTGACGTCGTGGACGAGGATTTGCGGGGTGTGGTCGGCCTTGCCGTCCCTGGCGCCGAGCGCCCAGGGGTGCTCGGTCCACTGGCCTTTGCGGGGATCGGCGGGGGCCTCGAACCAGGCGTCGGGGCGGAGCACGTCGGGGCGCTTGTCGCCATTGATGTCGCCCACGCCTGCCCCGAAGTTCATCGGCTTGGGCGAGATGACGTGCTTGACCAGGCCGCGCTTGCCCGAGGCCAGGATGCCGACTTCGTACCACACGGTCGGCTGCGTGTGGGCGAGGATTTCGTGGGCCTTGCCGTCGCCGTCAACGTCGGCGAGGTCGCCGCACTCGAAGTTGCCGGCCTTGTCGGCGACCTCCTCGGGCCACTCGCCCGCGGCGCCGAGGGTGTTGCGGCTCCAGGTGACGCTCGTGGAGAACCAACCGCACGACACCACGTCGGGCTTGCCGTCGCCGTCCACGTCGAGCGGCAGGTTCATGAAGTCGTCGGCGTAGCCCTTGCCCTTGTCGTCCACCGTGCCGCGGACGGAGCGCACCTTGAGGGGCTTGAAGTCGGGCGCGAGATAGAGGAACGGGCCGGCCACGATATCGAGCTTGCCGTCGCCATTGAAGTCCGCCACCCCACACGCCTCGGTGCGCACGTTGCCGATTCGATGCAGCACAAACTTGATCGGCGATTCCGTCGCCCCCTTGGCCTCCGGCGGCCCCTCCCCCGCCACCGCGCCGCAGAACCACAATGCCAGCACAAACACAGCCTGTAGTCTCATCGCCATCCCGTCCTCAACGTGATTCATGGGTCCGGCAGCGCTATGCGCCCAGCTTCTTCTTGCGCTCCTGCCCGAGGGCATCGGCGGCGAACATGGCGTCCACGACGCCTTCGGAGGTGACCTCGAAGGCGTGGCTGGCGCACAGGGAGCCGGGGCCGGCGCAGGCGTCGCCGATCAGCTTGAAGCGCTCGCGCGCGGCGCCCGCCAGGCCCAGGTCGCCCAGCGTCACGGGCAGGCCCACCGCGATGCACCAGTCCACGATGGTGTAGAGGTCCTCGGTCCGCACGTCGGGGTCCATGCAAAGCTGGCTGGCGACGCCGAAGGCGACCTTTTCGCCGTGCATCATGCCGAGCGCCCTGCACTCGGGGTAGCCGGTGAGCAGGTTGCCGATCATGTGGGCGGTGGCGAGGCCGCCGCTCTCGAAGCCGAGGCCGGAGTGGAGGACGTTGGTCTCGATGACCTTCTCGACGGCGGGGGTAACGACGTGGAGCTCGGCGGCCCGCCGGGCCTCGACGCCGAACTCCAGGAGCGTGTCGTAGCACAGGCGCGCGAGGGCCACAGCGGCCAGGGTGGGCGTGCCGCCGCCCAGGTTGAGCACCTTGCGGGTGCGCATGGCGGCCTGGGTCTCCACCCAGGTCGAGAGCGCGTCGCCCATGCCGGCCACCAGGGCGCGCACCGGGGCGTTGGCGATCACCTGGGTGTCCACCATCACGATGTCGGGGTTGAAGGGCCAGCAGTCGAAGCCCATGAAGTCGCCCTTCTCGCTGTACCACACGGTGGCGGCGCTGGTGGGCGAGTCGTTGGAGGCGATGGTGGGGCAGGTGATCATGCCGAGCTTGCCCTGGACGGCGACCGCTTTCGCGGTGTCGAGGGTCTTGCCGCCGCCGATGCCGACCGACACGTCGGCGCCCTTCTCCCGGGCGATGGCGAGCACGCGGGCCGCCTCGGCCTTCGTCGTTTCGCCCCGGAACTCGACGTCCACAACCTCGAGCCTGGCGTCCTTGAGGCTCTGGAGCACGGTCTCGCCGACGGCGGCCTTGACGCGCGGGTCCCACAGCACGAGGGGCTTCTTGCCCACCAGGCCGATGTAGCGGCCCGCCTCGGCCAGCACGTTGCGGCCCTGGACGTACTTGCGCGGCGCGATGAGGACGGATTTCATGTCACTGGGCCTCCTTTGCCTTCAGGACGGGTTGGGCGGCGGCCCCCGAGGCCGCGTTGTGCCGGGCGCGTTCGGCCATGGCGTTGCCCTGGGCGAGCACCACGACGCCGAGGATGAGCACCACGATGGCCGCGACGATCCACTACACGCTCCGCTTGCTGGCGCCCTTCCACTCGCCGGTGCGGAAGCCGTGCAGGTTGCCGATGATGATGGCGAAGGACATGAAGGCGGGATAGCCGACGGGCACGCCCAGCGAGCCCAGGCGGCCCCAGCCGAGGGCGAAGAAGAACACGGCGGCGTCGTGCAGCAGCGCCATGGCGAAGGCCAGGCACAGCGTGCGCCCGACGCCCGGCTGGAACAGGTGGCCCCAGGTCTTGTTCTTCGTGAGCTTGCAGGCGCAGTAGCCGCAGGCCGAGAGCACGCCGCCCCACAGGATCAGGCAGGTGACGGCCCAGGCCACGGCGACGCCCTTGTTGCCGGCGGCCTCGGCGGCCTTGGCCACCGGCCCGGCGTAGCCCGACGCCACGGCCCAGCACGCGCACAGCACGCCCGAGACGACGCCGACGAGGACTCCGATGAGCATCCTGGGCCTCTGGGCCCCGGCGGTCTCGTCGGGCGTGGCGGCGGCCTTGGCGCTGGCCTCCTTGAGCATGGCCGCCCGCGCGGCCACGATGACGCCGACCACGCACACCCCCACGCCCGCCAGGATCACGGCCCCGTGCTCGGTCGCCATGTCCTTCGGGTTGAAGAGGGCCATGGGCAGGAGCGACCCCGTGACGATCTGTGCGCCGTAGTTGAGCGCGTAGGCCAGGGACAGGCCGATGAAGGCGAAGCTCAGGCCCAGCGTCATCGAGCCCAGGCCCCACAGGAAGCCGAAGATCAGCACGGGCAGCAGCTTCGCCATCGCCACGTTGCCGTAGACGCCGAAGAAGTCCTCCACCACGGCCGGCCCGACCACCACCGGCAGCAGCACGGTGACGAAGAAGAAGAACGGCCCCCACAGCACCTCCCAGGGCGTGTCTTTCCTCACGAACTTGCTGGGCAGGCCGAACGACCCGCCGCACGCCGCGCCGAGGAACAGGAAGAGAAAGCCCAGCCAGATCTCCATCGTGCGTGCTCCTTAGTCAGGAGGCTCCGGATCATCCATCGGACGGGTCGGGCCGGCCCGACGGGTTCCACGTCGCATGGGGCCTCACCCCAGCTTGCGCAACCGCGCGTGAATGCCCTTGAGGGCTGGGTACAACTGCTCGAACGTCGCATACCACTCGGCGTACTGCGCCGTGAGCGCCGCGTTCGGCTCATAGACGCGGCCGGGACGGGCCACGTGGTCGTAGGCGTCCTGCTCGTCGCGGTAGAGGCCGACGCCGATGCCGGCGAGAATGGCGGCGCCCAGGGGGGTGGCCTCCTCGAGCTCGGGCGTCTCGATCGGCTTGCCCGCCACGTCGGCCTTGTTCTGCATGGCGAAGCGGTTCTTCGTGCCCCCGCCCACGGCCACCAGCGACTCCGCCTTGAGGCCGAAGCCGCGCTCGAGTCCCTTGAGGATCTGGAGGAACTGATAGCTGAGGCCCTCGACGACGGCGCGGGTCATGTCGCCCTTGGACACGATGTTGCGGAGGCCGACGAAGGCGCCGGCCGACGAGGCGTCCACGATGGGGAAGCTGCTGCCGGACATGTGGGGGAGGAACATGACGCCGTGGGCGCCTGGCGGCGCGGCGGCGGCTGCGGCCATCAGGTAATCCCAGTCCACGCCGCCCTCGGCTTCGGCCTTGCGTTTCTCGTCGGAGCCGAACTGGTCGCGGAACCACTCGAGCATTTCGGCGGCCACGGCCGAGCCCATCACCGCCCACATGTCGCGGGCCACGTGCGAGTCCACCCACGTGCCCATCGCGGCCGCCTCGGGCGTGAGCACGGGCGCGGGGATGGCGGCGACGATGATGTCCCAGGTGCCGAGCACGGAGAGCACGACGCCGGGCTTGAAGGCCCCCGCGGGCAGGGCTCCGCACAGGAAGTCGTGGCCGCCCAGCACCACGGGGGTGCCCCTCGGCAGCCCCGTGGCCTCCGCCGCCCTCGCGTGCACCTGGCCGAGAACCGTGCCGCTCGGGCGCGGCTCGGCGAGCAGGCCGCGGTCAATGCCCGAGACCTCCAGCAGCTCGTCCGAGTAGGTGCGCGTGCGCTGGTCGAGGAGCAGGGTGTTCGAGGCCATCGAGTAGTCGGTGGCGAACTCGCCGCAGAGCATGAAGTTCACGAAGTCCTCGATGAGCAGCCATTTGTAGGTTCTCTTGAGGATTTCGGGCTCGTGCTCGCGCATCCAGAGGATGCGGAGGGCCGAGTTGATGGCCCACACGGGGTTGCCGCTGATGGCGAACTGCCGCTGGGCGCCCACGTGCTCGAGCCACCAGTCCTGCTGCGGCTTCGTGCGGGCGCAGTGCCAACTGATGAAGGGGTAGAGCCAGCGGCCGTCCTTTGTCATCGGCACGCCGTCCATGCCCATGCCGGTGACGGCCACGGCGCGGATGGCGGAGGGGTCGGGCAGTTGGCCGATGGCCTCGCGCAGGGCGTCGCAGGTGCCGCCCCAGATTTGCTCGGGCCTCCAGATGGCCCAGTCGGGGTGCGCGGGGTCGGGGTTGACGCGCTCGGTCGGGCGGCTGGCCTTGGCCACCGCGTTGCCCTGGAGATCGTAGACCACGGCCTTGAGGCTGGTGGAGCCGAGGTCAATGCCCACAAGGTAGTCCATGCGTCCTGCTCCTCCTGCCGCAGCCTGCGCGTCGGCTGCGTGATACGCGCTGCGTGATGCGTGAGAAGAGAAGGCACATGCGTTCGGCTCCCGCCTTCTTACGAATCACGTATCACGCCTCACGAGAACGCCTCAATCGCGCCCGAATCCTTCCAGCCTTCCAACTGAAGGGGATAGGCTCCGTACATGTGGATCGCGTTCCACATGGCCAGATAGTTGCCGGGCTTGACGGCCGAGTGGATGCTGTTGGACGACGAGACGATGAGCCCGCCGCCCGGCCCCGCCGCGCGGATGACGGCGAGGGTCTCCTCGACCACCTGCTTCTCGGTGCCGAAGGAGAGCGTCTGCGCGCAGTTCACGTTGCCCTTGAGCGCGATGCGGCCGCCGTACCGCCGCTTGAACTCCGCCATGTCCAGCCCGCCCAGGGGGTCAATCGGGTCCAGGCAGTCAATGCCCGAGTCCAGGATCATGTCGAGGATGGGGCGGATGTCGCCGTCGCTGTGCTTGATGACGGGCAGGCCCAGCTCATTGAAGGTGCCCATGACCCGCCGGAGGCCGGGGTAGAGGAACTCGCGGAACATGGCGGGCGACACGAAGGGGCCGCTCGCCGACGCATAGTCGTCGCCCGTGAACACGAAGTCCACGCCCCGCTTCGCCACCTCGCGCGCCATGGCGATGTTGGCGTTCACCGAGATTTCGACGAGGCCGTGGACCAGCTCGGGCTCGGCCGCGAAGGCCATCATCAGCGTGTCGAAGCCCGCGAGGTAGCGGGGGATGGAGAAGACGTCGTTGAGGTGCACGCCCACGGCGAGGCGGCCCTTGTAGCGGGCCACCATGCGCTCGATGCTCGCGTAGCGCCCGGGCGCGTGCGGGTCGGGCGGGCGGTACCGGCGCAGCGCGTCGAGGGTCTGGACGGGGTGCTCGACGGCCACGCCGTGCTCCTCGCCCGAGTCCTTCATCACCATGCCCCACTCGCTGCGGGCGAGGCCGGGGCCGAGGCGTTCCTTCTTGAAGTCGGGCGCGGTGAGGATGGCGTCGAGGCCCATGCGCACGGTGAACTCTTCCATCGTGGCGCCGGGGCAGAGGGCGTCGCGCACGCGACGGTCAATGATCCACTCGAAGTGGGGGATGCGGTCGGGCTCCTGGCGGCGGAGGACGGCCAGGACGCGTTCGGCGGAGGTCATGGCGCTCATGGGCGTGAGGCACCCTGGGGGGCTGGGAGCCGAGAGGCGCGCGGCACGCGCCCAGCAGGATAGCGGCTGGGCGGCTGGCTGTCAACCGCGGAGTCTGCGGGGGGTGCGGGCCGGGATTGTAGGCAGATTCCGTAGCCCCTTCGGGGCGCCATGGTGAAGCCCAGGGCAACGCCCTGGGTCCAGCGGCACCCACCAGGAAGCCCTGAAGGGGCGGCATGGGGCTCCCCTATCTCGCCCCTTCAGGGCTCGGTCTGAGGTGGCCTCCTTCCCAGGGCGTTGCCCTGGGCTTTACCATACGAGCCTTTCAGGCTCCAGAGAGGAGCAATCCACCTGCAATTGCGGCCCGCACCCGTTTGCGGGGGGTGCGAACCGGGAAGGTAGGCGACCGTACGCACCAGCGCCCCCATCTGTGGGGGACATCGTGGGCGGCGTGTCCCCACGCCGCGAACCGCGGGACGGGGACGCGCCGCCCACAAGCACAGCCGAGGGCGGCTGTGCCACATGAAACCCGCCGCACAGGAGCAGGGCCACCTACTACTCGGGGGTGCACCCGTCCGCGCGGGGGCCGGAAAGCGCGGTCGCGCGAGCCGGGTGCCGCGTGGGGGAGGGGGACCATAGGGGACTCTCTTCTCGCCCCTACGCTCTGCGTGGGGGCGGAGATGCGGACGCTCCGGCATCCCTTCTTCCATTTCCAGGAAGGCGAAGAGGGCCGCAGAGCGGCCAAGAGCGCGTCCCCACGCAGAGCGTAGGGACGAGAAAGTGGGGCAGAGCGTAGGGACGAGGAAGTGGGGCGGAGCGAGGGGGGAGGGCCACACGGGAAAGAAGGGACTCAAGGAACGCCGGCGCGGCCTGGGAGCTTGGCTGCCTGTGGTCTCCTCTGTCCCCCTCGTCCCTTGGAACCCTTTGGCCTGGGGCGGTGGAAGGCGTTTTTTTTCATTGGAGGCTTGACAAAGCAAATTATTATGATATACTCACGGAGTGGGCAGCATTTCACTTGTCCTGCTGCCCAAAGGGTGAGGCGGCGGAACGCCTTGCCCAACGGCTGACACGTAGGCCAGCCGCTGCATATCCACCTGATTCCGCAAATCCTTATATTGCTGCGGATTATGGCCAGCAGAGGCCGGCGCATGGCCGCCGCTGCCGGCCGAAGGGGGTGCGCTTGAGAGACCTCGCCTGACTTGATGCGGGTGCTGTGGGTGTAGTATCCAAGTATCGTGTAACTCGATGAGGAGAAGGGGCATGGGAGCGAAGTGGGCTGGCTATTCGCGGCTGCCCAAGCCGGCCGAGGAGCCGGTCGAGGTGCGGGTCGCAAGGCTGTCGGACGTCGAGGCGCGCGCCATCCACTGGCTGTGGCCGGGGCGGGTGCCGGCGGGCAAGGTGACGCTGCTCGTGGGCGACCCTGGGCGCGGCAAGTCGTTGATGGCGCTGGACATGGCTGCGCGTGTGACCACGGGCGCGCTGTGGCCGGATGAGGAGCTTTCGCGGTCCGAGCTGGGTGCTTGCGAGGCGAGGCCGGCGGGTGTGCATCCGCGCGGCAGCGTGATCCTGCTGACGGCCGAGGACGATGCGGGCGATACGGTGCGGCCGCGCCTCGAGGCGGCGGGGGGCGACCCGAGCCGCGTGCTGGTGCTGCGGGCCGTGAAGCGGGCCGGAGCCGAGGGGGACCAGATGTTTTCGCTGGCCCACGACGTCGAGGTGCTCGCGGCGTGCATCCGGGAGCTTGGGGATGTGCGGCTCGTGGTGCTGGACCCCGTGAGCGCGTACCTGGGGGGCGCCGCGGCGAACAGCAACGCCGACGTGCGCCACGCGCTGGCCCCGGTGAGGGAGCTGGCCGAACGGACCCGGGTGGCCGTTGTGGCGATCAGCCACCTGACGAAGAAGTCGGATGCCGCGGCGATGTATCGCGCGATGGGCAGCCTGGCGTTCGTGGCGGCGGCGCGCGCGGTGTGGGCGGTGGGGCCGGACCGCCAGGCGGCGGGCCGCCTGCTGTTCCTGCCGCTGAAGTGCAACCTGGCGGGCGGGGTGACGGGTCTGGCCTACCGGATCGTGCCTTCGGCCGCGGCGCCCGACGTGCCGGTGCTGGCCTGGGAGCCGGGGCCGGTGACCGTGTGGGCGGAGGACGCGCTGGACGCCCGCCTGACCGCGGCGACGCGGCGCGAGCGGGCGGGGCTGTGGCTGGAGGAGGTGCTGGCCGGCGGCCCGGTGCCGGCGGCGGAGGTGGAGGCACGCGCCAAGGCGGCAGGCATTGCGCTGATCACCCTGCGCCGCGCCAAACGGGAGCTGGGGGTGGTGGCGGCTCGGAGCGTGTTCGGCGGCGCCTACCTTTGGCGGCTCTCAGCGGAGGAGAGCCGCCCGGTCGAGGCGGAGGTTCGGGCCGCGGAGCCTCCGGGGGCGGCTGCGCCGGGGCTTGTGTAGCGGGTGGACCGGGGGCATCAAGCGACGCCCTGCCGGAGGCGCCGAGACCTACGGGAGAGCCGCGGCTTGGACCATGGTGTATCACCCCTGTGGGGGAGAGAGTGATACAGCATGGCATGCGCGGCCGCAGAAGGGCGAGAATGGCCAAAGCGCCATGCTTGCTCACTCCGGAACGGAGGGGGAGATGAGCAAGCATGGCGCGGGCCGGGGGCTGGACGGGATGGACAGGGCGGCGAGGCCCCTGGGTGCGCCCCGGGGAGGGTGCCTGGGAGGCGCGGGCTGGCGCGCGTCAGGTGCCGAAGGTGCCCTCGACGCTCATGGTCTTGCCGCCGGCCTTCTTGGCGGCGGAGGCGCGGACGCGCTCCTGGAGCTTCTCGTAGAAGAGGCCCTCGTCCACGGGGAGGTCCACCCAGGCATCGGTCCAGGCGGAGAGGAGCATGGCGTTGGAGATCTGGAGGCTGTTGATGCCCTCGGCGCCGTGGACGGTGAGGGGGGTGCCCTTGAGGATGTTCTCGACCCATTTGCGGGTGACTTCGGCGTGGGAGCCGCCGCCCTGGCGGACGGGGATTTCGCACTTCCAGCACTCGGGCTCGCCGAAGCCGCCCTTGTATTCGCGAATGTGGCGGCTGACGGGGGTGCGGGTGCGCCAGAAGGTGAGGCTGTTGCCTTCGAGGACGAGCTTGCCGTGGTCGCCGGCGATTTCGAGGCGGTTGGTGCCGGGGGCCTCGCCGGTGGTGGTGACGAAGAGGCCGGTGGCGCCGTTGGGGTATTCGACGTAGGCGGTGGCGTCGTCCTCGACCTCGATGTCGTGGTGCTTGCCGAAGGCGACGAAGGCGCGGAGGCGGCGGGGCATGCCGCAGATCCACTGCCAGAGGTCGAGGTTGTGGGGGCACTGGTTGATGAGCACGCCGCCGCCCTCGCCGGCCCAGGTGGCGCGCCAGCCGCCGCTGTCGTAGTAGCTCTGGGCGCGATACCAGTTGGTGATGATCCACACGCTGCGCTTCATGGTGCCCAGCTCGCCGGAGTCCATCAGCTCCTTGAGCTTCTGGTAGACGGGCACGGTGCGCTGGTTGAACATGATGCCGAAGGCCTTGCCGCTGCGGGCGGCGGCCTCGTTCATCTCGCGCACCTGGCGGGTGTAGACGCCGGCGGGCTTTTCGGTGAGGACGTGGAGGCCGTGGCCGAAGGCCTGGACGGCGATGGGGGGGTGGAAGTAGTGGGGGGTGGCGATCACGATGGCGTCAACAACCTTCGCGGCGAACAGGGCATCGGCGCTCTCGTAGGCGGCCACGCCCTCGCCGAGGTGCTCTTTGGCCCAGGCGAGGCGGTCGGGCGCCACGTCGCACACCGCGGTGAGTTTGGCGTGGGGCACTTCGCCCTTGAGGAGGTAGCTGGCGTGGTGGCTGCCCATGCCGCCGAGGCCGACGATGCCGATGCGAACGGACTCCATGCCTTGTTGCTCCTTGCGCCGAGGGGACAGTGGCCGCGGCGCGTATTCTAGCGAAATCGGCGGCGGTGCGCCAGCGCGGGAGTTTGCGGGGCGGCCTTGGTCCGCACGGCGAAGCGGGTGCGGCGGCGGCGGGGCCGGAGCGTGGCCGCCCGTCGCGCGCCCCGGGCCGGTGCCGCGCGCGGCGCGGAAAAATGCAGAAATTTCGCTCGCGGGTGATTTTTTCCTATTGACATTGCGCCCCAAACCGGTTACACATTAGCGCAAGAGAGCCACAAGGGCCAGGGCATAGCGGGTTGGTTCCCCCCAGCTTATTGCGGCGCGTCCCTGCGAGACGGCGGCCTGGCGACGGAGAGGGGCGCGTCGGGGGAACCGCAGGAGAGAGGAGCGAGCGTGGGATCGCCGCGCGGAGCCGCAGCGGCCCCGCAGAGAAGAGAGTTGCGTTTGTCACTTCGTTCTGATAGGATTGGGCGCGCGAGCGGCTGTGGGATGCCGCCTCCCAATCCTCTGGTTAGGAGCCGACGGATGAGCGTCGAAGACGGCGAACCTCCGGGGAGTACCACTGCGGTGCTCAGCGCCGCTACGAGCGGCGCGCCCGGTGCTGCCCGGTGGAGCCAGTCGAGGCCCGGTGAGCTTTGTCCTTCCCTCGAAACCCGCGACAGCATTCCCGCCCCGCCAGAATCGCCGGTTCTGGAGCAGCGCATCAGCGCGCGCTCGCGCGCGTTCCGCCGGCGCTTCTACCCTGAAGCGACCAATGCCGAGTGGTGCGATTGGGCCTGGCAGGTGCGCCACCGCATCGAAGGCCTGGCGGGCCTCGAGCGCGTGCTGCGCCTGTCGGACGACGAGCGCAGGGCGCTGACGCGGCAGGACCACGTCCTGCCCGTGGCCGTGACGCCCTACTACCTGAGCCTGCTCGATGCCGCCGACGCCGCGCATCCGCTGCGGCGCACGGTCATCCCCGTCGAGGCCGAACTCGTCCGTTCCGAGGGCGAGGAAGAGGACCCGCTCGGCGAGGAGAACCAGAGCCCCGTCCACTGCCTGGTCCACCGCTATCCCGACCGGGTGCTTTTCCTGGTCACGCGGTTCTGCTCGGTCTACTGCCGCTTCTGCACCCGCTCGCGGCTGGTGGGGCATCGGGCCGGCGCGCCGTTCAGCCTGGAGGAGTGGGGGAGGGCGATCGAGTACATCGCGGCCACGCCCACGGTGCGCGACGTGCTCATCTCGGGCGGCGACCCGCTCACGCTCTCCGACGAGCGGCTCGAGTGGCTGCTGTCGCGCCTGCGGGCCATCGAACACGTCGAGATCATCCGCCTCGGCACCAAGGTGCCGGCCGTGCTGCCCCAGCGGGTCACGCCGGCCCTGGTCCGCATGCTCCGCAAGTACCACCCCCTGTGGATGAGCCTGCACTTCACCCACCCCGACGAGTTAACGCCCGAGGCCGCCCTCGCCTGCACGCGGCTTGCCGACGCCGGCATCCCGCTCGGCAGCCAGACGGTGCTCATGGCCGGCGTCAACGACAGCGTGGGCACGATGACGCGGCTGGTCCACGGCCTGATGAGGATTCGCGTGCGGCCTTACTACCTGTACCAGTGCGACCCGATCGTGGGCAGCGCGCACTTCCGCACGCCGGTCGAGAAGGGCCTGGAGATCATCCAGGGCCTCCGCGGCCACACGAGCGGCTACGCCGTGCCGCACTACGTCATAGATGCGCCGGGCGGCGGCGGGAAGATACCCCTTCTGCCCGAATACTACCAGGGGCGCGAGGGCAACTTCGTGCTCCTGCGCAACTTCGAGGGCAAGCTCTACCGGTACCCGGACCCGCTGCCCTCGGATACCTAGGAGCCTGTCCAAGAATCCGCGTGGGACTGCGACGCCGGCGATTCTTGCCGCAGGCTAGGAGCACGGAGGAGGCGATGCAACGGAGAGCATCGCTGACGACGTGCGACAACGCCTGCGGCCAGAAGTCGCGGCGTCCCTTCGGGTTGCGGCGGCAGCGGGGCGTCTGCCGCGTTGCGTCTCCTCAGTGATGCGCTCCGTAGCATCGCCTGCGGAGCCGCGCCTTGCATCCGCCCCGCTGGCGCCGGCAACGCAGCCCACGGGGATTCTTGGACAGGCTCCTAGTGCCGCGTTCGTTCCCCGCCGCCCCGCCGATCTCAGCCGTCCGCGGGGCGGCGCTCTATACATGCTGCCCCGGCCCCGACTCTCGATGTTCCGAGACACGCCCATGAGAATCGGCCTCACCTACGATCTGCGCCGCGACTACCTGGCCGAGGGCTACTCGGAGGAGGAGACGGCCGAGTTCGACCGGCCCGACACCATCGAGGCCATCGAAGGCGCGCTGCGCGAGCTGGGCCACGAGACCGACCGCATCGGCCACGCCCGCGCGCTCGTCGCGCGCCTGGCCGCCGGCGGCCGCTGGGACCTCGTGTTCAACATCGCCGAGGGCCTGCGCGGGTTCGGCCGCGAGGCCCAGGTGCCCGCGATCCTGGATGTCTACGGCATCCCCTACACCTTCTCCGATCCGCTGGTGCTGGCCCTGTCGCTGCACAAGGGCATGACCAACCGCGTGGTGCGCGACCTGGGCCTGCCCGTGGCCGACTTCGCCGTGGTGGCCGACGAGGCCGACCTGGCGAGAGTCGCCATGCCGTACCCACTGTTCGTCAAGCCCGTGGCCGAGGGCACGGGCAAGGGCATCACCAACGCCTCCAGGGTTTCGACGCCGGCCGAGCTGGCCGCCGCCTGCCGCGCCATCTGGCAGCGGCTGGCGCAGCCCGCGCTGGTCGAGACCTATCTGCCCGGCCGCGAGCTCACCGTGGGCATCGTGGGCACGGGCCGCGACGCCGAGGCCATCGGCGCGCTCGAAATCGTGCTGCTCGAGAAGGCCGAGGCCCACGCCTACTCGTACCAGAACAAGGAGCTGTGCGAGGAGCTGGTGCGGTACGTGCTCGTGGAGGACGCCCTGGCCGAGGAGGCGAAGGCCCTCGCCCTCGCCGCCTGGCGCGGCCTGGGCTGCCGCGACGCCGGGCGGGTGGACGTGCGGGCCGGCGCCGACGGCCGCCTGCGCTTCCTCGAGGTGAACCCCCTGGCCGGCCTCCACCCTCACCACTCCGACCTCCCCATCCTGTGCACCCAGCGCGGCATCCCCTACGTCCGCCTCATCCAGCGCATCGTCGAGTCCGCCCTCCACCGCCGAGGCCCCGCGCGATGAAGGCCGTCATCCTCCACGGCGCCGTGCCCGCGAATGCGCCGCCCGACGAGTTGGACACGCTGGTGCAGGCCGAGGCCGTGGGTGCGGCCCTGCGCGAGCTGGGCCACCAGGTGGCCACGGTGCCCTTCTCGCTCGACCTGGGGGCCGCGCAGGAGGCCCTGCGGCGGGAGGCCCCCGACTTCGTGTTCAACCTGGTCGAGTCGGTCGAGGGCGCCGGCCGCCTCATCCACCTCGCCCCCGCCCTGCTCGAGTTCCTCGGCCTGCCCTACACCGGCTCGTCGAACGAGACGCTCTTCGTCACCTCGAACAAGGTCCTCGCCAAGGGCATCCTTCGCGCCCACGCGGTGCCCACGGCCCCCTGGTACACGCTGGCCGACCTGGCGGGCGACGGCCCCGTGCCGCCGGGCGCCTACATCATCAAGAGCATCTGGGAGCACGCCTCGGTGGGGCTGGACGAGGATGCCGTGGTGGTGACCGACCGCCGCGAGGCGCTGCGGCAGGCCTGCCTCGAGCGCAGCAAGGGGCCGAGCGGCGAGTGCTTCGCGGAGGCCTTCCTCGGCGGCCGCGAGTTCAACATCGCCCTCCTCGCCGACGAGGCCGGGCCGCAGGCCCTGCCCGCCTCCGAGATTCTGTTCCAGGACTACGCGGAGGGCAAGTGGCGGGTCGTGGGCTATCGCGCGAAGTGGCAGGAGGACTCGTTCGAGTACCACCACACGCCGCGCCGCTTCGAGTTCCCGCCCGAGGACCAGCCGCTGCTGGCCACGCTGGCCGACGCGGCCCGCCGCTGCTGGCGCATCTTCGGCCTGTGCGGGTATGCGCGGGTGGACTTCCGCCTCGACGCGGCCGGCCAGCCCTGCGTGCTCGAGGTGAACGCCAACCCCTGCCTCTCGCCCGACGCCGGCTACGCCGCCACCGTGGAGCGGGCGGGGCTGCGCTACGTGGACGCCATCCAGCGCATCGTGAGCGACGTGAGCCGCGCGGCCCGCCCCCTGACCGGCAGGCCCCACATCGAGCCGCCGTCGCACGCCGCCGTTCTCGCCCGCGCGCCGCGCGCCCGCACGGCGGCGGGCGACCTCCACGCCCGCGGCTTCTCCTTCCGCGAGACCGTCACCGAGGCCGACCGCGCCAACGTCCGAAACATCCTCGAGTCCACGGGCTTCTTCTACCCCGAGGAGGTCCAGGTCGGCATCGAGCTGGTGGACGACCACCTGGTCTCGGGCGTCGAGTCGGGCTACCGTTTCCTGTTCGCCGAGAAGGGCGGGGAGACGCTGGGCTACAGTTGCTTCGGCCCCATCGCCTGCACGCGGGCCGCCTTCGCCATCTACTGGATCGCCGTGCACAACGCCCATCGCGGCCAGAAGATCGGCCGCGAGCTCCTCGCCCGCACCGAGGAGATCATCGCGCGCCTCGGCGGCGCGCAGATCCACGTCGAAACCTCCAACCGCGCCCAGTACAAGCCCACCCGCGCCTTCTACGAGAACAACGGCTACGAGCGGGCCGCCGTGTTCCCCGACTTCTACGCGCCCGGGGACGACAAGGTGGTCTACGTCAAGCTACTGCCGCCGAGGCCCTGAGGCGATCGGCGCGCCGTTCCGCGCGGCTCACCCCTGCGCGCGCGCCTGCCAGCGCTCGTACTCGAAGGGCCAGCGGTCCTTCATCGCGAGGACCAGCCCCTTCATGCGCTCGTGGAACGCGCGGCGCTCGGCAAGCTGGTTGGGGAAGGTCTGTCTCTTCTCGATGGCCTCGACGAGGCGGACGCCGAGGTCGGCCGCAAGCTGAAGCACCGGGCGGCTCATGGCCGCGTCGGCCAGCTTCCAGCCCTCGGCGCCCACGCTGCCCACCGTCCAGCAGCCCATCGCCCGCAGAAAGCGCAGGAGGTAGTTCTCGACCTCGGGGCTCTCGGCGCCGCCCGAGGTGACCACCGCCGCGCCGTACTTGCCCTCCATCGCCTGAAGATGCAGCGGCCGCACCAGCGGTCCATCAAGGCACTTCATCTGCGCGCTCACGCTGAAGATGTAGTTCGGGCTGGCCAGCACCAGGCCGTCCGCCGCGAGCATCGCGTCCTTGATCGGGTGGAAGTCATCGCGGGTCGGGCAGACGCCGGTCCTGTGGCACGCATCGCACGCGCGGCAGGGCCCGACCTTGAGTTCGCCGAGCGTGAAGAGCGTCACCGCGGCCCCGCGGCCTCGGGCCCCGGCGATCAGCGCATCGAGCACCTTGCCCGTGTTGCCCTTCATCCCGTGCGGGCTGCCGAGGACGGCGACGATGTTCATGGGTGGGTCTCCTCTGGTGGTGGCGCAACTGCCCGGTCACAAGCCCCCGCCATCATATCATATCGGCCCTATGCGTCCTATGGAAGCGCCATCCCCGGGTGCGGGCCGGAATCGTAGGTGGTTTCTGATGCGAGAATTCCCGGAACAGGGGAAGGCCCGCGGCTGAGGTAGCCGCGAGCGTCCCGCTTGCGGCTCTCTTCATCCGTTCGACAAGCGGGACGCTTGTCGCTACGAGAATCCGCAGCAGAAGCTGCCTACAGAAATGGCCCACACCCGCCATCCCCCTTGACCCGCGCGCCCTCCCGTGCCACAATCGGGGGGGCCGGGAGCTTTCACTCTTGGGAGCAAAGGGGCAGACGATGGCGCGATGGGCCGTGTGGGTGGCGCTGGCTTCCCCGTTGGCCATGGCCGACACGGTGACGCTTCAACAGGGGGTCGGCGGCTACGAGGGCTGCAAGACGACGACACTGTGGGGCGCGACGGCGAAGAAGCCGACGCCGGAATCGCCCGAAGCGCTCTATCTGCGCGGCATCGAGAACCAGCTCTACCTGACCTTCGAGCTGCCCAAGGCCCTCGCCGCGAAGAAGCTCGCGCGCGCGCGGCTTGAGGTCTTCGTGCCCTCGGTCCAGAAGCTGCGGATGATCTGCGAGATCGCCTGCCGCGAGCTGCGCAGCGAACCCGTCCCGGCCCCCGCCGAACGCGGCCAGCCCGCGGGCCAGCTCGACTCGTATTCGCTCTGGGAGTTCAACGGCCAGTGGTTCCCCCACAAGTACCGCTTCCTGGGCTTGCCCGAGGGCGGCAAGTGGATTGACTTCAACGTCACGGCCGCGGCCCGCGAGCGCCTGAAGGAGGCCGCGCCCCGCGTGGGCTTCGCGCTCCAGCCCCTCGCGCTGCCCGACAAGCGCATGCCGAACACGGCGGAGATTGACATTCCGTCGGACAAGGCGCCCGATGCCTCGAAGCGCCCGCGCCTCGTGCTCGACTTCGAGCCGCTCGACAAGCCGTATCTCGTCGGGATGACCCACTGCCTCGAGAAGTTCTGCGACCGCGACACCCGCTATCGCTTCTTCGGCCCGTTCAACGAAAGCTACGAGATGGCGATGGCGCGAAACGAGTTCGAGGGCCTCCAGGTGCTCGTCTACCCGATGAACGGGGCGCTGGAGGGCGTGACGCTCGACTGGAGCGACCTGGCCGACCCCAAGAGCGGCGCGAGGATACCGAGAAGCGACATCGCCTGCTTCCGCCAGGAGGTCTTCCGCCTCCACCCGAACGGCAAGATCCGCGACTGGTATTTCCACGGCAAGAACTTCGACGTGCCCGACCCGCTTGTGACCCTCGCCCCCGCCGACCTGCCGGAACACATGTCCACCCCCTACTGGTTCACGATCCGCACGCGGCCCGACACCAGGGCGGGCAACTACGCGGGCACGATCACGGTGAAGCCCAGGAACGCCCCGCCCCGCGAGCTCAAGCTGGCCGTGAAGGTGTGGGACTACAAGATACCGGAGGTCTGGAACTTCGAAACGATGGGCCAGACGATCTGGGGCAACATCGCCCGCGCCCACGGCAAGCTCACGCCCGAGCTGAAGCGGAAGTACCTCGACTTCCTGCTCGACCACCGCTTCAGCCCCGTCGAGCAGTACGCCGACGTGCTCTCGCCCAACCTCGAAGACATCCCCTATTGCATCCAGCGCGGGATGAGCACCATCTACCTCTCCGGCAACTTCAGGGTGTCCGACCAGAACGTCGAGTCGCTCAAGAAGCGCTACGACGCCGTGCAGAAGCTGGGCCTGATTGACAAGGCCCTGGTCTACATCGGCGACGAGACGAAAGACTGGGCCGAGATGCGGCGGCGCTCCGACGCCATCCGCAAGGCCTGCCCCGAGCTGATGATCATGATCGGCGGCAGCTTCCCCCGGCCCGAACTCGAGGGCATCATTGACATCTTCGACCCCCAGATTGACGTGGGCAAGGGCAACCAGGTCTACTCCGTCAACGCCGAGGACATTCAGCCGCTCATCGCCAAGGCCCAGGGCCGCGGCGAGAAGTTCTTCTGGTACGTCGCCGCCGGCCCCATGCTCCCCTGCCCCAACGTGCAGATGGAGGAGCCGCTCATCGCCGCGCGCGTCCTCTTCTGGCTCACCTGGAAATTCGGCGTCACCGGCTTCGAATACTACTGCTACAACATCTGGACCCACAACTTCCCCGACAAGGACGGCCGGCGCTGGCCCGACAAGCCCTTCCACCCCCGCGGCTGGGGCGACACGAACGGCGACGGCATGCTCTTCTACCCCGGCCCCGACGGGCCGTTCAGCTCGGTGCGCTTCGAGAACATCCGCGACGGCATCGAGGACTGGGAGAGCCACTACGTGCTGCGCGACTACGCGGAGGCCCTGCGGGCCAGCGACAAGGCCAACCCGCTCCTTGCCCGAGCCGACGCGCTGCTCAAGGTGCCCGACGAGGTGACGAAGATGGACTTCGTGAGCTGGACCTGGGAGCCCGAGGTGCTGCTCAAGGCCCACCGCGAGCTGGGCGACACGATCGAGGCCCTGGCGAAACTCATCCCCGAGGAAGAGATGCTCAAGGTGCGCGCCGCGCGCAAGAAGGCCGAGCTCGAGCGCCAGCGCGCCATGCTCAGAGCCCGCGCCCAGGCCGCGAAGTAGAGGATGGTGGACCGCGAATCCAGCGAATCAACGCGAATGAGGAAAGAAAGAGAAATGGCCCGCGAGCAAACGCCACAGAGCGCGAGCCGCAAGCGGCACGCCGCAAGCGGCACGCCCCGCCGGAGAGCTTGCGGCTTGTGGCTTGTGGCTTGCCGCCTGTCTCTTCTCCCCGCCTGCGGGCTGGCCGCGGGCAACATCTGGCAGGGCGGAAGCCAGAACGGCCCCACCGACTGGGAGGTGCCCGCCAACTGGTCGGCCCGCAAGGTGCCCGCCGCGGGCGACGGCGCCGACGTGCTCATCCCGTCGGGCCTCGACGACTACCCTGCCCTCACCCAGGACGCCGCCGTGGGCGGCAGCCTGCGTCTCGCCGCCGGCGCGAGCCTGATCCTCCACGGCCACAGCCTGACCGTCGGCGCCAGCGCCCGCGACACGCCCGACGGCCCCGACACCGCCTGGACGCCGAAGACGCCGTACGGCCTCGTGATCGAGAAGGACGCGCAGCTCGACGCCTCGCAGGACCAGCCCACCCTCTCCCTCGGCCTCGGCGGCCTGGTCAACGACGGCACCGTGAGCGGCAACCCCGTCGTTCGCGTCGCGGGGGTGTTCCACGGCTTCGTCCTTCGGCTCGGCGACCTCCAGCCGGCGGCCCTCCACCTGGCGCGCTCGCCCTATCCCTACCCCGTGCGCCTTGCGGGCAAGGCCGCCGTGGCCGGCAAGGTGGAGATCGCCGGCGGCGAGTTGATCGTCGAGAAAGACGCGGCGCTGGCCATCGAGGGCGACCTTGTCTTTTCGGGCAAGACCGGCCCCGCCTGCCTCACGCCGCACGGGACCGTGCGTTTGCTGGGCGACCTCAGGAGCGAAGGCTCGGCGCGCGTCCTCGGCGGCGCCGAGGGCTGGGTCACGCTGGCCGGCGAGAAAGACCAGGCCATTCGCCCCGGCGGCCTGCTGCCGCCGCTCCGGCTCGAAAAGCCGGGCGGCAAAGTGGCCCTCGCCGGCGACCTCCACTGCGCCGGCCTGTTCATCGCGCCGGGCAACGCGCTCCGCCTCGCCGCCGGCCAGAGGCTCCTGCTCGGCACCACGGCCCCCGAATGGCGACTCGACCCCGCCGACAAGAACATCGTGAAGACCTGGCGCCCGCACCGCAATTGCCGCGACCTGGTGAACCAGGGCGCCCTCCTCGGCTCGCCCGCCGTGCCGTTCACGCTCTTCGCCCACGTCGGCGGCAAGGCCTACGCCGTCAGCGGCCTCTACTCCTTCGCACGCCAGGCCGCCGAGCCCAAGGAGGGCGAGCCCGCGCAGCCCACCGCCGGCCTCCACGCCGGCGACCTGTCGCTCAACCGCCCCGACAGCCGCCTCGCCATCCGCGACGGCGAGCTGTTCCTCGACGGCCAGCCCGCGGCCCGAGCGAAGAAGGCCGATGAGCTGGATGCCGCGCTCGAGGGCGACGGCCGCGCGCGCCTCACCGATCTCAAGCTCACCCTCCTTCCGCCCGATGCGCCTGTGGGCGGGGCGTCCCTGCCCCGCGAGGGCCCCTCACGCGGGCCGGAGACGGCCCGCCTACAGAATGTCGCGCCGTTCGTCAAGGCCATCCGCCCGTCGCCCTCGGTCGGCCAGAGCGTGTGGCAGGCCCTCGACGGCTCCGAGGCCACGATGGCCAGCTTCCGCACCGGCGTCGGCCTCGCCGGCTCGTACGAGCTGGTCTTCCCCAGGCCCGTCCCCGTCTCGCGCGTGCGCTTCCTCCAGGGGCCGCTCTTCGCCTTCCGCGGCGTCGTGTGCGCCGACACCGCGGGGACCGGCTCCTGCCCCACCGTGCTCGCCGCGTGGACCGAGGGGGCGCCGAACGCCTGGTGCGACGTGCGCTTCGCCCCCGCCGTCGTGCACCGCCTCAAGCTCCGCGCCCTCGAAGGCCAGCGCGGCTGGGAACAGAGCTTTCCCCAACTCGTCGAGCTGGAAGCCTACGGCCCCAAGGAAGCCGTCGCCGGCCTCGAGAAGGCCCTGCCGCTGCGCGCGGCCGAGCCCGTGCCGAAGGACGCCCGCCGTTTCACCCCCGGGCCGCCTGTCAAAGTCGAGTGGCCCTCTCCGAAGCCCGAAGACCGCATCACCAAGTGCATCACCGCCGACCTGTGGATGCTCGGCATCCACCTCGAGACCCCGCCGCCCAAGCCCCTCGCCGAGTTCGAGCCATGCCTGAAAGTGGTCAAGGACATCCAGGCCCTGGGCGCCGACGGCGTGCTGCTCTTCGTCGAGGCCGAGATGAGCGCCTTCTGGCCCTCCGCCCACTTCCGCTGGCACACGAAGGACAAGGACGCCCCGCCGCCCGACCGCGACCTGCTCCGGGAACTCACCGACACCCTCCACGCCCACGGTCTCAAGCTCTACGTCATCTTCCTCGGCCGCTTCATGGAAACCTACATCGGCCCCAAGGACCGCGACGGCTGGCAACTGCTGATGGAAGAGGTCGCCGCCCGCGGCGTGGACGGCGTGAGCCTCTGCCACGACGAGGCCTTCTACGGCCTCGACAAACCCGAGGGCAAGACCCGCCCCAAAGACGACCCCGTGCGCCTCGCCTTCCAGCAGCGCTTCGGCCCGGGCGCCGACCTGCCCGAGAGCATCTGGCAGGACACGGTGGACTACAAGCGCTGGACCCTCTACTGCTACGAGCAGCTCGCCGCGCGCTTCCGCCGCCTCCGCGACGCCGTGCGGAAGGTGAACCCCAGGTGCGAGACCTTCGCCATCATCGGCTCCCACGCCGTGTCGGCCAACAACCGCATGACCTACTGCCTCGCCTACGACGTAATCGGGCACCTGGCCGACCTCGACTACCTGGGCACCGACTACCAGGAGGCCGAGACCCGCGTGTGGGCCGCCTCGGCGCGCAACCGACGCGCCGCCATGGAGATCTTCGTCCCCCCCTCCGTCCGCGAGGGCGCCCAAGCCGCGCTCCAGGGCGCACGCCTCCTCGCCTGGTACCGCTACAACTACATCGAGATGCAGAAGTCCGCCGACCACCGCCGCCGCGAACTCGCCTTCCTCGCCGCCCTCGAACGCTGGGGCGTCACCCGCGCCCGCACGCCCAGGGCGCTCGCCGTCCTCGCCTCGCGCGCCTCCGAGGACTGGTGGGACAACGACCACGGCACCAACTGGCTCGGCTCGAACCCCGTGGCCAAACAGGGCTTCTGGACCGCCCGCCTCGTGAACCAGTTCCTCAATGCCCACGGCTACCCCTACGACCTCTACTACCTCGACCAGCCCGAGAGCCTGAAGGAGATCGGCCAGTACAAAGTCCTCTTCCTCCCCTTCCCCTACGCCGTGTCGAAGGCCGCGGCCGAAGCCCTCGCGGCGGCGCACGCCGGCGGCTCCAAGCTCCTCATCGCCCAGCGCCTCGGCGAGGTAGACGAGGTGGGCGCGAAGCACGACCGCCCCATCCTCTCCGACCTGGTCCGCAAGGGCAGGGACGACGGCTCCGTTGTCTACCTCCCGCGCAACCTCGTCGAGTGGGAGACCGAGCCGGCCTTCACCGACGAGTTCGCGAAGGCCCTCGACGAGGTGCTCGGCGACTCCAAGCCGTTGTTCCTCCACAAACACGGCTGCCACGTCGAGGCGTATCTCGCCGAGAGCGGCCCGCGCGAGAAGTTCCTCACCCTCATCAACTGGCAGGACACGGAGGCCGACCTCGAGGTCGGCCTCGCCCTGCCCGAGGGCAACTACAGGCTCCTCACCCTCTCCGCCGCATCGCCCGCCGACGCGTGCCGCGGCCTGCTCGACGGCAAGGACACCGCCTCCGCCGCCGACCTGCGCCGCTTCGCCGTCAAGCTCGCACCCGGCGACGTCCGCCTCCTCCTCATTCAGCCGAGCGAAGGGGGCCCCTGATGGCTGCCTGGCTCTTGGCGCTTTGCGTGCCGCACCTGGTTCAGGGCCATTGGCTCGACGACCCGCGCTATCCCGACTGGGCGCAGCGGGGACGCATCCTGTACCTCGACGGCACACGCGCCACGGAAGAGCACCTGGCGCTCGTCGAGCGCTACAAGGCCCAGGGCGCCACGCCCTTCATCCACGCCTTCACGCCCCATTGGCCGGACGACGCAGCCGTGGTCGAACGCCTCGACAAGGCAGGCATCCCCGTGGACGTGCGGGTAGAGGGCAGCTTGTTCTTCGAGGACGACCACATTGACCGCTTCGCCTTCATCCACGGCAGGTTCCTCCCCGGCGGCTGGTGGTACAACCACGCCTGGCGGACCAACTACGACTGGTGGCGCCTCTTCCCCGAATCCATCGCTGCCACGACCCGCCGCCGCAACGGCGACGAGAAGCTCGGCTACGCGGGCCACCGTGTCACCGTCCGCCGCGAGGGCAGCCCCCTCGCCCCCGAGCACCGCAGCGTCCGCGCCAGGCAGATCGCCTGGCTCCTCGCCGCCATAGACCCTCTGCCGAGCGTCCCGATGCGGCCCTACGAGAACCCGCACGCCAAGGACCCCAAAGCGCCCTACCCGATGCTCGGCCACTACGCGGGTCTGTGGTACGACAACCCCGGCAGCGCGCCCAGCTACGACGTGGCCAGCCGCGCCGCCTGGGAGAAGCACTTCCGCGAAAAGTTCGGCGTCGAGATCGCCGACCCCGCCGCCCACCCCGACCCGAACGTGCGGCGCGAGTGGGCGCGCTTCTGGGCCGACGCCTGGGCCGACTTCTATCTCTGGCGCAAGGCATACCAGAACGAACTGCTCGCCAAGCGGGGAAAGCCGTTCTGCCACACGGCCGGCAACTTCAGCTTCATCGCCCAGCCCCACGGCACCGCGGAGTTCTGGTTCGCCAAACGCGGCTGCGTGGACATCTTTGGCCCCAGCGAGTACGTGCCTGAGTGGTGCCGCGGCCGCTTCCACTTCCTCATCAAGGCCGCCATGGCCGCCAGCCACGGGCGGCCCGCCGGCAAGTTCTACCCCAACGACCTACAGATCGCCGAGAGCCTGGCGGTCTGCGGCACGAACACGTACCGCCCCGAGCAGGCCGAGTTCCTCGCCGCGAACCTCGACCTGTGGGCCAACGCGCAGCCCGGCGGCCGCATCGCCCTCCTCTTCCACGTCGAGCAGAGCCTTCTCGAATCCCACCTGGCCGACTACCAGGCCCTCGTGGACCAGATCACCGACCTCGGCTTCGCCTACGAGGTGGTGACCGAGGACGACCTGGGGGCTGAACTGGTGAAGCAGTTCCCGCTCCTCATCATGTCGCAGACCGACTTGGCGGAGGACGAACTGGCGAAGGTGGGCCGTTACCTCGACGCGGGCGGGCAACTGCTGCTGCTCGGCGACTGCCTCATCGAGGGACCGCGGCACTACCACCTGAACGCCCCGCCGCCCTGGGCGCCCCGCCGCACGGTCGCCGCCGCCCTCGCCGACAAGGGACGAGGCCACTCCGTGCTGGCCGTGCAGTCGCCCTACCCCACGGAGCTTCTGGGACGCGCCATCGAGATGTTCGTGACCCCCTGCTTCCGCCTCGACCCGCCCGATCCCCACGTGCTCCTCAACATCCTCCAGCAGCCCAGGGGCGACCTCACGCTCGCCAGCCTCGTCAACTACTCCGGCGGGGCGAAGCAGAACGTCGTCGTCCACGTTCCGCCCAAGGCCGAAAGCCAGCACGCAGGCTGGATCAGCCGCGACGGCGGCGCCGGCATGCTCCGCGTCGCCAACGAGCGGCTCGCCATTCCCGAGCTTCGCTACGGCTGCACCATCGTCCTCGGCAAGGACCGTGCCGCCATCGAGCGCATCGTGACGCGGAACACCGAACGCTTCCCCCGCGCCCCGTTGCCGCCCGACTTCAAGTGGGCGAGCGCCACGCAGTATGGCGGCTGGCACAGCCGGCAGATTGCGCCCGATGCAGTGCCCGAGACCCACACGCTCTGCCGCCATCGCGTGGGGGCGACCGACCGCGGCGGCTACCTCTTCCTCGACGCCCTCGGCCCCAAGGCCGCCAAGGTGGGCGAGGCCGTCAGAATCGAGTTCCGCGTCCTCGAGACCCGCTACGACTACGTCGAGTACTGGCAGCTCATCTTCGAGGACGCGGCGACGGGCGAGAGGACGGTTGTGCCCATCGCCCTCCCCGCCGACAACCCGCACGGCGACGGCGGGAAGCTGGCGGCCGCGACCCTCTCGGCCTCCTGGACGCCGAAGAAGGCAGGCACCTATCAAGCGTTTCTGGCCTACCGCGTCACGCGGCTCCACCACGACGGCGAGCCGTTCCTGGAGCCGGAGAACGTGCCCGCCGGCTACAGCGGCAACACGCCGGCCAACCTGTTCCTCAAGAGCCAGCCCCTGTTGAAACGCCCCTGCGAGGACCGCCTGCGCGGCCTGGCGATCCAGGTCGCCCCCGAGTAAAGGAGCGAGCATGAACGCCACCGTCTGCAATCCCCTCCTCCGCACCCCCCTGTCGCTGATCATTGACGACTCGTGCCCCGTCATCAACCTCACCTACTACTGGATGCAGCAGTGGCTCGCCTGGCGGCCCAAGCACCGCCCCGACCTGCCGCCCGCCCGCTGGGAATCCAACCCCATCGTGCCTAAGCTCTCGCGCACCATCCCCGTGGACTTCGCGAAGAGGTGGGCCGAATGGTGCGGCGAGCAGGGCATTCACGGCAAGTTCTCCTTCGTCCCCTTCCCCGCAGGCCAGGGCCGCGTAGACCAGGGCTTCCCCGACCATCCCCGCCACCTCCTCGCCGACTGGCTCAAGCTGACGAAGGAAATCATCTGGCCGAACTTCGACCTCACGCCCGAAATGCTCACCCACTCGCACGTGGTGGACATCAAGACGATGGCCCTCACGAACCAGTGGGAGCAGGTCGAGTGGTACGACCCGCCCGTCGAGCCGCTCACCGACTACATCGCCACGGCGATGCAGCTCCTCAAGAACGCCGGCATCCCCTGCGAGGGCGTCACCAGCCCCGGCGCCTTCGGCAAGAAGAAAGAGGATGCCTACTCGAAGGCCATCCTCGACGCCGCGCTCCGCGTCAACAACAACCCACGCCCCTTCTACTTCCTGTGGCTCGACGACCAGCGGCCCCCGAGCGTCCCCCTCTGGCACGCCCAGAAGGACAAGGGCATCGCCATCGCCAGCGTGTGGGCCTGCGCCGGCGACTGGTTCGGCTCGTGGACCGGCTTCGACCGGGGCGACCCCGACCGCTTCATCACCGAGGACCTCCAGGGCGGCCGCCTGCCCGCCGTGCTCGCCCAGGAGCTGCCCTGCGTGCTCTGCGGCCACTGGCCCGGCTTCTACTTCGAGGGCGAGGAGTTCGGCTTCCACGTGTTGAAGACCGTCAAGCGCCGCCTCGACGCCTACGACCCCGATAAGACGAGGACCCTCTGGATGAAGAACTCCGAGATCGGCCACTACTGGATGGCCCGCGAGCTGTCCGACATTGTTGTGGCTGACGGCAAGGTCACCATCACCACCAGGTTCCCCACCGCCAACTTCACCTTCAAGCTCGGCGACTGCGTGGCCAGGCGGGTGCAGGTCAATGGCGCCGACCTTCGCCAGGTGGCCAGCCGCCGCGACTTCCGCAGCGGCGCATTCCTCGTCGAGGGCCGCGACACCTTCGTCGCGTTCCCCCTGGGGGAAGGCGCCACCCGCATCGAGACGAGCCCCTGACCCCGACCTCCCGCCCCCTGACCTCCCGCGGGTCTGAAACCCGCGGGAGGTTGGCCCGCCTGGATGATCCATGGCCTCGGGGCATCCTCCGTGCCCTTCACTCGGCGGCATACTCCACCCACAGCGTCTTGGGCGCCGCGCCGGCGTCGAAGCTCCACGAGGCGTCGGCCTCGCCAGCCGCCGCCTTGTAGACGTGGCTCGCCTGCCTCACCTGTCCGCCGTCGCGCCAGGCGAACGTGGCCTTGAGCGGCGAGGTGTTCTCGACGGCGTAGGCGAGATACGCCTCGGCCTTGCGGTAGGGGCGGCTGCCGGTGTTGCCGAAGCGCACACGGACCGGCCCCTGCACGCCGTCGAGCGGCGCGTCGCCCTGGTTGAACGTCTGGCTCCACCAGTCGCCCGGCTCGGGCGGGCGCTGAACCACCTTCCAGTCCTTCACCACCGGCTTCCAGCTCTTCCCGCCATCGGTCGAGCAGTCAATGTGGTAGTCCGACGGCCGTGGCGGCGCGCCGCACGAGACCCAGGCGGCGGCGTAGACGTGCGTCGCCTTCGCCTTCCGCGGCGCGGCGAGTTCCAGCGTGACCTTGGGTGAATCGAGAGCACCCTCGACCAGATGCGGCTTGACCTGCGCCACGTTCGGCCCCGCGGCTATCACCGCGCGGCCCGACGCCTCGTAGGTGATCGTGTTCCGGCCCGCCTTCAGGCGCGGGATGACCGTTTGCGAGCACTGGCACACGGTGATCATCGTGAGGCCGGACCCCGCGAGGGCCTTGGCGCCCGCGCCGAGCCGAATCCAGTACTGGTAGTGGCCCTTGACCCGATCGGTGAGGTCCATGCCGTCCTTCGCGTCGCCGGCCTTGTGCCACGTGGCGCCCTGGTCGGTCGAGACCTCCACGGGGCACGTCATCTTGCCCTTGAGCACGAGGCCGCCCGTGCATCCGGGCTTGCGGATGCCCCACTGCTCCTTCGCGGCCTCGGCGGCGGGCGTGGCGGCGATGATGTAGGGGCTTTGCCACTCGAAGGTCACGTGGGAATCCGACTCGTCAATCACCCCCTCGCGGTACTTGCCCGAGGCGAAGTCGGGCGCGTAGGTGAACACGGCGTTGCCGTAGCGGGCCTGGCCCAGGCGCGAGCCGCAGTCGCGCGTGGCCTTGTAGAACTTCTCGGGCTGATTCACCCACGTGCGGTCGCGGTGCGGGCCGGGGATGCCGCCGGCGTTGTAGTTGATGCCCCAGTAGGCGAAGGTCTGGCCGTCGTCGAGGCCGGGCTTGAGGTAGCGGCGAAGGCTCTCCCCCGCCCGCAGGTGCACGAGCGGCGGCGCGCCCGCGTAGCCGGTCACGTAGCCCGCCCACTTCACCTGCTGGTAGACGTCGGGGTCGCTGGGGTGGAGCCCGGCGGGGATGAAGCCGCGCTCGCGGCTGCTCCGCTTGACGCTCGAGAGGTCCTTACTCACTTCCATCAGGCCCATCAGGCGCATGCCGTCGGGGGTGAAGACCACGGTCGAGATGTCGTGGTCGAGCAGCGCCCACTGCCCTGCGCCATAGGGGCCGCCGGTGAGCCAGACCTCGAAGGTGGTGTGGCCCGCGACGCCCATCGCGCGCGAGCGCGAGGGGCCGAGGAGCCGCTCGAACTCGGCGGCCATCTGGTGGTGGTCGGCATAGCAGAGGGCGAAGCCGTAGGCGAACAGGCCGGCCCAATACTCGCGCGTCTCCTCGCCTTGGTCGAGGCCCTTGCCCCACGTGTCCTCGGGGCCTTGGGTGCAGTGGTGCACGTGGATGTTCCGCCAGAACCACGAGGCGAGCGCCTTGTCTTCGTCACTCACCACCTTCTTGCCCGTCACCCGCTCGAAGAGTTCGGCCTGGGTCTTGAACAGCCGTTCCCAGGTCGAGCACGACAGCTCGCCCGGGTACCACGGGTGGTCGGTCTTCACCTGCGGGTCGCCCACGCCTGCGAGGGCCAGACCCGCCCACGCGATCACGGCAGCCAGCATCGCTCGCACCACGGTTCTCTCCTTCACTCTCCGGTTGGGAACAGCAGGGCGAGGAGCGCCTCGCCCGCGGTGAAATCGGGCACGATGACATCGGCGCCGGCGGCGGCGAGGCGCGCGCGCTTGCGCGGGTTGAGGCCGCGGCGGCGCACCTCGTCGCTGGCCACGCCCACGGTGATCGCTCCTCGGGCCCTGCCCTCGCGAATCTCCACCGGCCCGTCGCCCACGACGAGCAACTCGGGGCCCTCGAGGCCGTGCGTCGTCAGAATATCACGAATCACAGCGGCTTTCGAGCAGGCGCGCGACGCGCCCACGGCGCCGTAGATGCCGCCGCCGAAGTAACGCGCCACGCCCAGGGCCGCGGCCTCGCGCCGCACGTCCTCCACGTCTGTCCCGCTCGCCACGTAGAGCGTCAGGCCGCGGCCGGCGAGGGCCTGGAGGAACGCCTCGGCGCCCGCGATCATCAGCTCGTCGGGGCGCACGCGGCCGCCTTCGAGGCGGCTCACGCGGTCCCGGATGTGCGCCAGCAGCCGCTCGTTGTAGAGGGCCTTGTACTGCTCGGCCGAGAGCGCCTGCGATGCGCCTCGATGGCGCGTCACCGCCTGCACCAGCCAGTCCATCTGGAGGATCGTCTGGAGGCCCGTGGACTCGTCCACGTAGCGTTCGACCTCTTGGCGGATGGTGCCGTCGGGGTCGCCTGCTTCACCGGCGATCATTTCGATCATCAACGGCACCATCACCCGCTCCCAGCCCTCGCGGAGGACTGAGATGGTGCCGTCGAAATCGAGGAGTGCGTGCCGGAGCCGGCCACGCTCGATAGCGGGATTCATGACCTCGATAGCAGCCCTATTGCTTGGCATCGAGTCTGTCCAGCAGTTCCTGGGGGCTTGCGGCGCCGGTGATGCCGATTTTCTTGACGGTGACGGCGGCGGCGAGGCAGGCCAGCTCGGCGGCCTCGGTGTTGGTGGCGCCGCTGGCCAGCGCGGCGCCCAGGGCGGCCATGAACGTGTCGCCCGCGCCCACGATGTCAATCGGCGGCTCGACCTTGATCCCTGGCACATGGTCACAGCGCTTGCCGTCGAAGACGAAGGCGCCCCGCTCGCCCACGGTGAGGAACACAGGCTTGCCGCACCGCGCGCTCAGGCGGGTGCCGCAGTCGCGGATCACGGCGTCTGTGATGTCGGCCGGCGCGATGCCGGGGTGGAACACGCGGGCCGCTTCGATCTCGTTGGGCTTGAGGATGACGCCCTTGAACTTGCCGATCTCGTTCCGCGAGTCGGCGATGGCCACGGCCTTCGGGTGCCTCGCGGCGAGGCGCAGGATGCCTTTCCGCACCCGCGCGCTGATGAGGCTGTTGTTGATCTGGTTGGCGATGAGCAGCGCGTCGAGCGTGGGCATCGCCTCGGCGAGGTTGGCGAGCACGATCTCCTCCAGCTCGGGCGGAGCGGGCGTGGCGTTCTCGAAGTCGAGCCGCGCGTCCTCCTGCTCCGAATGGAAGCCGTGGAGGATCGGCTTGGCGAAGGCGGGGGTCACGCGGTCCGGGGCGTGGACCACGTAGCGCAGGTCGCAGCCGTGGCGCTCGGCGAGCACGCGGGAGAGCTCGCGACCGCGCCAGTCGTCGCCGAAGATGGTGATGGGCAGCACGGCGCCGACGCCGAGCTCGCGGAGGTTCCAGGCCACGTTGGCGGCGGCCCCGCCCGAGAACTTCTCGGCCACGATGGGCCGCGCGAAGTGCGGCGTCTCGCGCGAGAGCAGCGAGCGGGTCATGTCCGCGTGCCAGTAGATGTCCACGCAGAAGTCGCCGATGATGCCCACCCGCTTCGAGGGGAAGGCGGCCAACAATTCCTCCAGGCGCTTCCGGTTCATCATGAGCCTCCAGAGATTGCCCGCGAAACACGCGAAGCACGCGAAAGGGACGAAGAAACGCGAAGACGACAAGCCCTTGCGCTCTGGGCGGGGTTCGAGGGACCGAACCACCGTGCAATCCGTGCACCGCTCAGGACGTCCTCTGGCGCGACGTTGGGCGACGAGGTCGCGCTGGCGCTTGCGGCCGCCCCTTGCCGAGACTTAGCGCGATGCGACGGTACTCAACCTTTGAATAGTGCCCGAAGTTCACCAGGATGCCCAGCTTCATCCCAGTGGCATTGAGGTAGTTGAGAACTTGTGCCTCGTGCTCTTCGGTCAACTCGGATACAGCTTTCAGCTCCACGATGATACTGCCATAGCAGACGAGGTCCGGGATGAACTTCTGGCGCAACTGCCTTCCACGGTAGGCCAGGGTTAGCTGCTCCTGGGGTTCGAAAGGGATTCCCTGGCACTCAAGCTCGATCTCCATGCACTCCTGGTAGATCGGCTCGGTGAACCCGCAGCCCTTCTCCCGGTAGACCGCGAAACAAGCTCCCATGATCTTATGGCTCTCGCGCGGATAGAGCAACTCCGCCATGCCTTTTCTCCTCTCTGGCCTCCCTTTTCGCGTGATTCGCGTGTTTCGCGGGCATCTCTCTTCGCGGCTACTCGGTGAGCATCTGATAGAGGTTGGGGATGGTGGCCTTGTGGTCGCCGGTGATGTGGTAGCCGCGGCCGCCGAGGGAGACGGGGCGGTTGACGATGTTCTTGCGCGGGCGATAGTAGTACTCGATGTCGTCCTTCGGCACGTCGGCGTGGTAGTCGCCGCGGAGGGGGAAGAGGTCGAAGTTGGCGGTGGTGATGTGGCTCACGGTGTGGCCGAGGTTGCGCGCGATGGAGAGGGCTTTGAGGAAGACCTCGGGGCCTGTGACGGCAGAGCCGAAGTTGCAGAAGACGCCACCCTCGAGCTTCGCCACAGTGGCGCAGTAGGCACGGAAATCGAGTCCGCTCGCCGCGCCCAGCGCGCCGAAGTCCACGGCGGGATGCTGGTGAATGATGTCGGTGCCGATGGTGACGTGAATGGTG